>JADMIO010606896.1_pt1 | contig 130645 bp, 112 predicted proteins | sample 8958161 | NCBI WGS metagenome assembly JADMIO01 (sample SAMN16585339, study PRJNA669376) | soil metagenome | isolation source: Crop rotation soil | place: USA: Cullars Rotation, Alabama | collected 2011
CGCGACAACTTGTCCACGTGGAATTCTAAGCTTAGGATCCCAATGTGCTGGAAAGAAGCTGCACCAAACGTGGGAAGACCGCCAGTTGGTCGCCAAATTCGACCGAAAACAATAGTGCCGCGCAATGTGCGCCGCCTTTGTTGACCTTAGGAGCAACGCAATGAAGAAGTTGACCTCGCTTTTGACGTTCGCCACTGCGGCGATTATCGCCATCGGCTCGGCCGGCTGTCAGAAAAAGACCACCCGCAAGATGGAAGTTGAAACGCCCAACAAAAAATATGAGGTCGAGATTGAAAAGACAGAGCCTCGCTAACTAAGTTCCAGCAGACCCGCACTCTTGTGCGGGTAAGAGCTCGACGAAGCGTCCGCGGGCCAATCGGCGCTTCGACGAGCTCAATTCTTTTCCACAGGTACGTGCCTCATTCAGCGCGGCGCAAGCCCGTGGTCGATTTGCACGCCGGTTAGCTCGCATCCACGACACGCCGCTGTTCCTCCGTTCCAGCCCGTGGTAAATTGCATCCATACGACTAAAGGTTCGCGAGGTCCATCGGTGTCCCGAATTCTCGTAGTCGACGACGACGTCGATAACTGCACGCTGCTGCAACTGGCACTGACCGACAATGGTCACGTCGCCCACGCGGTTGCCTCTCCGAAGGAAGCCATCGCCGGGGCGCCTGCCTTCAATCCCGACATCCTCGTTACCGATTGCTGCTTCGACCAGCGGCAGGACGCCGGCTTTCAACTCGCCCGGGACCTCACCCAGCGGCAACCCGGTCTCCCCGTCATCTTTCTCACCGGCCTGCCTGACTACGAAGTAGAGAAGCACATGCATGGTCTCGCCAATACGCGTGTCTTCGAAAAGCCGCTCGACCTGGATGCATTCCTGACCTATGTGCGGGACTTATCGGGCCGCGCCAGGACCGGTTCCTCTTCGGCCTGAGACCTTCGCATTGCAAGCAACATCCTCCAAGCCGTGAATTCGTAATCACGTCTAATTCAGTCACGTTTTATCGCCGCGCCCCACAATAGGACTGCATCGGGAATTTCTACTGCGATCCATCGCGTGTCCCGATTGGCCAACGCGAAAGGAGAGTCCGATGAACTGGGACCAGGTCGAAGGCAACTGGAATCAGATCAAGGGCAAAGTCAAAACACGCTGGGGCAAGCTGACCGACAACGACCTCACCACCATCAACGGCAAGCGCCAGCAGCTCGTAGGCAAGCTGCAGGAACGCTACGGCGATGCCCGCGAGAAGCTCGAGAAGGAAGTCGACGAATTCTGCAATACCTGCAGCTAACCGGCTGCTTCGCAAAGGAGGCGGCCCATGGGGCTCCTGCACTGGGCATTGGTATTTCTAGTAATCGCACTGGTGGCCGCTTTACTTGGTTTCACCGGTGTAGCGGCCAGCGCGGCCGGCATCGCGCGAATCCTCTTCGGGCTTTTCTTGATCATCTTCCTCGTGTTGCTGATCATGAGCCTGATGGGCAGACCAGCGCCCTAACGCTGGCAAACTGAAGGGAGGCAACTTTATGTTGTCCAAGCGAAGTAAGATCCTGGCCACCGCGGCCATCACGCTTTACCTGTTCACCGGCTGCGAAATGACTTGTGAAAGCAAGAAAGAGCCGGAAACTCCTGGTGAGCACGTCGGCAAGGTCATCGACAATGCGATCGGCCATGATCACGACGATGGTGCCAAGGTGAAGGTAAAGATCAAGGAAAAGGACAAGGATTAGACCGCTTCGCGGCGGTTTATCTCAGCTTGTAATGAAGCCCGTCACGGGAAATGCGAGCACCGTGGCGGGTCTTCATCCAACAGCGTCGGCGTCCCGCCGACGCGTCACTTTTTTTTAGCTGCTTGGCTGAGTGTAGGTTCGGAGGTTCACCCCCCCTACTCGCTGCCGGCCCGATACCCCGCGCTCAGTTTCGCCACCGCACTCAATAGCTCGCGGGGCTCCACCGGCTTCGCCACGTGCATCTCGAACCCCGCATCCAGTGCCCGCATCCGATCATTCGGCGTCGTGAATGCCGTCAGTGCCAATGCCGGCGTGCGTCCGCCCATCGACGCCGGCAACTGTCGCACGCGCCGAATGAACGAGTAACCGTCTTCTTCCGGCATTCCGATATCGCTCACAATTACGTCCGGCCGCTCGCGCTGGAACACTTCGAATGCCTCGCGAGCCGACTTCGCCGTGACCACCTGGGCATGGTCGTCTTCCAATAACCGCCGCGCAACCGATCGCCAGTCCGGATCGTCATCCACTACCAGGAGTCGAATCCCCGCCAATCCCCGCACCGCCACCGGTCTCAACGCCGGCAGTGAATATCCGCCGCTATCGCCAGGCCTGCGCCATTTCCACCGAAGTATTTGGATGGCGATCACCGCAATGCCGGCCAGCGCCACACCCGCTCCAGCGACCCATGCCGTCCGCGCCGATCGGCGCGTCATCCGAGGAGCGCCGATGAGGACTGCGCTCAGAACCAGGGAGGCGGCAATGAGAAACACCGGGATGTACATACGCCAGTGCATGCAGTTTCTACGTTGTGATGCGCAAAACCGTGCGGTGATGTGAGGGGGGAACAGCTCGCGCGGCCAATGTGCTATCACCAAATCTTAGCCCCAACGCGGGTAGCCACCGCCCGCATGACGTCGAATTAATGCCGACTTTAGCAGGCCTTCAACCCGCGCCGCCAACACTTCCACCGAAGGACGCACGCACTCTCGCGTGACCCCAACCCCGGAAGAAAGGTGCCACATGGCCCGTTGCGATACCTGCGGCAATGAGTACGACAAGACCTTCGAAGTCCTGCTCGGCGACGAATCGCACACGTTCGACTGCTTCGAGTGTGCCATCCACATGCTCGCGCCCATCTGTGCCACCTGCGGCTGCCGTGTTATCGGGCACGGCGTCGAAGGCGAGGATGAAATCTTCTGCTGCGCAAATTGCGCCGAACGCGCCGGTCTCGAAACCATTCGCGACCGCGCCGAGGAAGATGAGGAGCCCGGTATAATTGCTTCGACCGATATGAATACAGCTGAGCTCGACATCGGCCCCGAGGAAGGGGTCAACGAAGACGACGTCGAAGGACTGGATATCGAAGCAGCCCGAACCTGGCGCGGCCATGACCGGGCCTCGCTGAAGCAGGAAACACCCGACCGCAACGAACGCAAGGCAAAAGGCCGCACGACGGCGGAGCAACACGCTGCACCCGTGCATCGCCCGGCCGGCCGCCGCCACTGATCGCCTGAGGGATAGCGATGGGACGACCAATCTGGAAAGGCAATATCTCGTTCGGTCTTGTCAGCGTCCCCGTCGCCCTCCACTCGGCTGAGAAGCACAAGGCCGAAATCAAGTTCAACTTCCTGGACAAGCGCGATCATACGCGCATCCGTAACGAGCGCGTCAATGAGAAGACCGGCGAAGCCGTGCCGTGGAACGACGTCGTCCGCGGCTATGAGTACTCGAAGAATAAGTATGTCACCATCAGCGACGAGGACTTCAAGAAGGCCGCCGTGAAGGCTAGCCAGACCATCGAGATCGAGGCCTTCGTCGACGCCCCCGAAGTCGGCGTGATGTTCTTCGAGAAGCCCTATTACGTCCTGCCCGACAAGGACAACAACAAGTCCTACGTCCTGCTGCGGGAGGCGATCAAGCGCAGCGGCAAGATCGGGATCGCCAAGATCGTCATGCGCCAGAAGCAGCACCTGGTCGCCCTGATGGTGCAGGACAACGCCCTGGTCATCGAGATGATGCGCTTCGCCGACGAGCTGGTGAGTGCCGACGAGCTCGAAATCCCCGACAAGTCACCCACGCATTACAACGTCACGGCGAAGGAGATCGAGCTCGCCGAGCAGCTCGTCAAGGCCATGACCGACGAGTTCAAGCCCGAGAAATACCACGACGCCTACCGCGAGCAGCTCAAGAAGTGGATCGATAAGAAGGTGGCCGCCGGTGGCGAAGAGATCGAGCCCGACGAAGAGGAGGAGACCGAAGAGCCCGGCCGCATCATCAACATCATGGAGCTGCTTAAGAAGAGCGTTGAATCCGGCGGCAAGAAAACGACCGCCAGCGAGGCCAAGCACGCGAAGCGCAAGCCCGCCGGCCGCAAGAAAACCGCCTGAAACTGGCTGCTAAGTGTGGGAGCGGCTAAATAGCCGGTCCGAATTTCTCTGCGTGTGGCACAGGCTGATAGCCCGTGCGAATTCTCTCTGACCTTATGGCCAAACTCGCCGAATACCGCCGCAAACGTGACTTCACCAAGACCGCCGAACCCGCCGGTGGGTCGAAACCCGCCGACGGTCCGCGCCACAAGCTACGCTACCTCATCCAGAAGCACGCCGCCTCGCGCCTCCACTACGACTTCCGACTCGAGCTCGACGGCGTCCTCAAAAGCTGGGCCGTCCCCAAAGGCCCCAGCCTCAATCCGGCCGACAAGCGCCTCGCAGTCCACGTCGAGGACCATCCCATCGATTACGGCACCTTCGAGGGCACCATCCCCAAAGGCCAGTACGGCGGCGGCACCGTCATGCTCTGGGACCGCGGCACGTGGGACCCCATCGGCGACCCGCAATTCGGCTACAAGAAAGGCCACCTGCAATTCGAGCTGCACGGCGAACGGTTGAAAGGCAAGTGGCAGCTCGTCCGCCTCGCCAACCGCGGCGACGGCGACAACAACTGGCTTCTCTTCAAGAGCAAGGACGACCACGCCTCCGAGAAGGACGTCCTCGAGGAGGACACCAGCGTCACCAGCGGCCGCAGCATGGACGAGATCGCCGCGGGCAAAAAAGCCGGCAAGCACGGCAAGGCCGTCTGGCATTCCAATCGCTCCGATGGCAAGCCCGACCCTGAAGAAGCCGCTGAAAAACCCAAACGCGCCGCAACAAAGAAGAAGGCAACCAAGAAGAAGCACCCCTCAGGCTCGGTCGATTTCGCCGCCACAGCCGCCGCCCTCACAGGCGCGCGCGAAGCCGCCATGCCCGACATGATCCAGCCTCAGCTCGCCACCCTCTCCAGCGATGCGCCCCACGGCGACAAGTGGATCCACGAACTCAAGGTCGACGGTTACCGCGTCATCGCCTTCATCGCCGACGGCCGCGTCCGCCTCATGACCCGCCGCGGGCAGGACTGGACCGACCACTTCCCGACCATCGCCGAAGCCCTGAAAGACTTCCCCGTTCGCACGGTCATCCTAGATGGCGAAGCCGTCGTCATGAAGCCCAACGGCACCACCGACTTCCAAGCCCTGCAGAACGCCATCAAAGGTGAATCCAACGGGCTTATCCGTTACTTCGCCTTCGACATGCCCTACTGCGACGGCATCGACCTGACTCGCGTCCCGCTGCTCGATCGCAAGGAGCTCCTTCGCCAGGTCGTCGAGACGGCGGGCGACGGCGACATCCTCATGTTCAGCGAGCACGTCGTCGGCTCCGGCGAAAAAGTCTTCAAGCTCGCCTGCGACCACGGCATGGAAGGCATCGTCTCCAAGCACGCCGAGTCGCCCTACGAGCCGCGCCGCACCCGCACCTGGCTCAAGATCAAGTGCAACGCCAGCCAGGAGTTCGTCATCGGCGGCTACTCCGACCCGCAACGTTCCCGCATCGGCTTCGGCGCGCTGCTCCTCGGCTACTACGACAAGGACGGCAAATTCACCTACGCCGGCCGCGTCGGCACCGGCTTCACCGACGAGACGCTGCAATCACTCCACGCGGAGCTGAAAAAACGCGAGACAAAAGAAACCCCCTTCGCCAATCCCCCCACCGGGGCTGAGGCCCGCGACGTCCACTGGGTTCGCCCCGAACTGGTCGGCAACATCGAATTCGCCAATTGGACCAGCGACGGGCTACTCCGCCACCCGTCTTTTCAGGGGCTGCGCGAAGACAAACTCGCCCGCGAAGTCATCCGCGAGCTGCCTACCATCCCTCCGTCCAACGGCAACGGTGAACACATGGCGAGCCGAAAAAAATCAGCAAAGGGAAAGTCGAAAACACCCTCTCCCTCCGGGAGAGGGCAGGGTGAGGGCCGTTCCAGTCGTTCGACCGCGCACCAGCCGAGCGACGACTCCTCCGCCCCCGCCCCCAGCCGCCGCCGCGTCATCCGCGCCTCCAGGGACGAAGCCATCGAGGTCGCCGGCGTCCGCATCACCAGCCCCGACCGCGTCGTCTACCCCGACGTCAACCTCACCAAGCTCGACGTGGCCCGCTACTACGAAGCCGCCGCCGAGCGCATGCTCCCGCACGTGGTCGAACGCCCGCTCTCCATCGTCCGCTGCCCCGAAGGCCAGACCGGCGAGTGCTTCTTCCAGAAACACGTGTCAGGCTACACCCCGCCCGGCGTGCTCGGCGTGAAGATTCGCGAAAAGAACGCCACCAAGGAAACCATCACCATCAAGGACATCACCGGTCTCGTCGGCCTCGCCCAGATCGGCGCGCTCGAAATTCACACCTGGGGCTGCCACAACAAGGATGTCGAGAAGCCCGACCTGATGATCTTCGACCTCGACCCCGGCCCCGACGTCGACTGGCCGCAGACGGTGAAGGCTGCCCGCGCCCTGCACGACAAGCTCGATCAGATCGGTCTCGAAACATTCGTGAAAACTTCGGGTGGGAAGGGCCTGCACGTCGTCGCCCCGCTCCGCCCGACCATCGACTGGGACACCTTCAAGGAATTCACCCGGGCTGTCGTCGAGCACATGGTCGAGGAGTCGCCCGACAAGTATGTCGAAGTGATGACCAAATCGCGCCGGGCCGGCAAGGTCTTCATCGACTACCTGCGCAACGGCCGCGGTGCAACGTGTGTCGCCCCGTTTTCAACGCGCGCCCGCCCCGGCGCACCGCTATCCATTCCTGTCTCGTGGAACGAACTGGCCAAAGTCCGCCCCGACGGTTTCGCCATCCCCAACATCACTCCAAGGCTGACCGCCGCGCGCGACCCCTGGGAAGGCTTCCTCACCGTCCGCCAATCCCTGAAAAAGTAGCAGTTGCTGAACCCGTCGAAGCACCGCGTAGCGGCCGCCCTCCGCGGCGGCCGACGAATTCTGCACAGCTGACTTGAGGTGTAGGCTGGGTTGAGTACCCGAAACCCAGCTCCGCGTTTCCCCCGAACGCTCAAATTTCAGAGCCGCCGCGTGTCGCGGCGTCGAATGACACGCAATTGACGACCCGCGTCCCTATCGAGCCGATTCCACATCGGGCGGCACGGACAAGCGTACTCGCCCTGCAAACAGGCTTCGCGTACCCACCCACTCCCAAACACTCTAAACTGCCACCACATGAACGTCCTCGGCTTCTCCGGCATCCAGGCCGGACACTTCTACGAGCGCGCCTACAAAATACGCTTCGTCGGCCACGACAGCTCCGCCGCATTGATCCAAGACGGGAAAATCATCTTCGCAGTCGAGAAGAGCGTCTCTCTCGCGCCAAGCACACCAGCAGCTTCCCGGTAAACGCGATCGAGTGGGGATTGAAGAGCGCTGGAATGACCATGGCCGACATAGACGCCGTTTGCTACGCCTGGAATGCCACTCCCGTTCGGATGTTGCACATGTATCTGCATCATCCGTTGCACATACCGATCTGGCACTGGCCCGAACTGGCGCTTGCGGGCCACCGCATTCTGCGAGACCTCATGTCTCCGCGAAAAATCGCAAAGGCGCTTGCGGACAAACTGGGTTGCCGATTGCCGCGCGTTCGCGGTGTTGCCCACCACGTGACGCACGCGGCCTGCGCTTATTTCACCTCGCCATTCAATGACGCGGCCGTCCTTACGGTCGACGGGCAGGGCGAAGACGAGAGCGTCACGCTCGGCGAGTGGCATGGCTCGCGCTACAAGCGATTCCAGAGTATCTACTCGCCCAATTCGATCGGCATCCTTTATGGACTCGTCACGGACTTCCTCGGAATGCGCGCCGCATGGGACGAATACAAAGTGATGGCGATGGCGTCCTATGGCAATCCATCTCGATTCGCACCGCAATTCGACGATCTCGTGCGGTTGAAACCAAACGGCAAGTTTATCACGCGCCGAACGGCCCTCGTCGTCAAGCACCGCGAACAGTTTCGACCATTCGCAGGCGCCGTTCCCATCGAAGTAGCCGCCCAGTACTTTGATATCGCCGGTGAGTCGCCATACATGCAATTCGTCGTCCCCGTGCTCCCCGCGGCGCAATCCAGGATAGCAGCCGTAGTTCACAAAGGGACATGCCGGATCCAGACCGTGTCGAGAGAATCCGACCCGTTATTCCACGAACTGCTCAACGCGTTCGGAGCCCGCACGGGAGTGCCGGTCCTTCTGAACACGTCATTTAACGATCGCGACGAGCCAATTGTTTGTTCTCCACGCGACGCGGTCAGAACCTTCCTGAACACAGACCTGGATGGAGCCGTCCTTGGGCCCTTCATCGTATCCAAGCGAGCCCGCGCATTGATCTGAGATGGCAAGCGCCCGTCCACTGAAGAAATGGAGAAAAGAAGGCTTCGACTCATTACTGTGATTCTAGAATTAGAACTAGTTCTAGAATCAGATTGAACGACCAGGCTGTAAACTAGATTGAACCCCGCGGGAAATGAAATAACTGCTTATCCAATCTCCCATTTGCACGCTGCCGCATGGAACGGTGGACCAGAATAGATGCAACAGGCCGAGGGGCTCGCCTTCACAAACGGCGTGCCCTCAGCCCCGAAGCAGGCGTGAAATTCAGCGAAATTCAGCATATTCAGCTTCGCGGGGACCCGAACTTGTGCAAACGCAAAACACCCACGACCTCGCCAACCGGACACCGGCGCCCGAATGTGCGAAATTCTTTTCGCCCTGCGCAGTGTGCCGTCCTCTGCGAACAATGCTTCCCGCCTCTCCGCTTCAGCGTTCAGCGTTCTTCGTTCAGCGTTACCTGCATCCTTTCGCCATTCGCTCTTCGGTGCTACGGACATGTCCCCCCTGCCGCCACCTTCGCCACAAACCCCGCAACATCCGCCCCATCCACCACCCCATCCAAATTGAAATCCCCCAAACACCCCGCCGGCGGAGCCGGACACGCGCCACCGCCCAGAAGCACCGCCACGAACCCGGGCACATCCGCGCTCGTCACCGCGCCGTCGCCGTTGAAGTCTCCCGCGCAGAACGCCGGCCCCGCGCCCACCCACATCAGCGCCTCCTCATGGCCGACCAGATTGCTGTATCCCCACCCGACGATGAACGTGTTCACACCATCCGTCGTGATCGACCGCGCCTCCGATACGACGAACCCATTCGGCAGGAACGCGTGCAGGTCCACCCACGACGCCGCGCTGCCCGTCCACAGGCTGGCGTGCTGGCCGCTTGGCAGCACGACATATCCCACCTGCTGGTTACCCTGCACGTCCGACGCCCGCGAGTTCAACGCGCCTGCGATGTGCAGATCCACCCATGACGCCGCCGACCCGCTCCACAATGCTGCATGGCTCGACGAATCCGCCACGCGCACAATGCCCACCTGCCGCGAACCCTGCACGCCATACCCCCACGACGAAATCATCCCGGCCGGATGCAGGTTCACCCACGACACCGCCGTCCCGCTCCACAACGCCGCCTTCGGCGATCCCTCCAGCTCCACGTACCCAACCTGGTGCGCGCCATCCGTTGCGTATGCCAGCGACGTAAACTCCATGCTCGCGACCGGCGGCGGATTCAACACCACCAGCGATCCCGCCGACCCGCTCCACATCGCCGCCCGGTCCACGAAGTCATTGACGAGCCCCACCTGCTGCCCGCCGCCCGCGCCCCACGCGATCGAATGATGAAACCCCGCCGGATGCAGATCCACCCACGACGCCGCGCTGCCCGTCCACAGGCTCGCGTGCGAAATGCCGCCGGTTATCACCTCGCCTACTTGCTGCCCGCCGTCCGCACCGTACGCAACCGAATAGTCCGGCCCGGCCGGATGCAGATTCACCCACGAAGCCGCCGTGCCGCTCCACACGCTGGCCCGCGAATGCCCCACGGTTGGGCCGACCTTCACGTACCCCACCTGCTGCCCGGTTCCCACGCCGTAGCCATCCGACGTCGTCGCACCCGCCGGATGCAGCCTGACGACGGTCCACTGCGCCTCCGCGCGCGAGACCACCAGCCCCACTACCACCGCCGCAAGAATCCTGGACGTACCCATAGGTCCACATGCGACCAATGGACACGTCCATTCACGCGATTTCTTAGGGAATGTCGGACTTGCTTGAATGAAAAATGGGTGGCACGGACAAGCCTCCCCGGCTTGTCCGTGGTCGAAGGCCGTGTACGACGCCTACTTGTAGCGCTTACGCGAACTCTGCGATGTGGGCCTGCTCCACGAAATGACTTGCTGCTTCTCCTCGATGATTCGAATCACCACCGGCCGAACCTCGTCGTACGTCGGCTCGCCCGGGTAGAAGGCAAACAACTCGTGCCTGCCCGAAGGAAAATAACGGTCGAGGTGAAACATCCGCTTGTCCTTCGGAAAATCAGGTTTCAGGTGCGCCGCCCGGTTCGTCATGTCGTACGAACCCAGCGAGATGCGATAGTCAGCCTCGTCCTTGCCCTTCGGAATGACGTTGAACGAATAGCAAACGGCCTTCTCCCCGGTCATCTCGAAGTACTCGAACACCATGACCGAGAATCGCCCGACCGTGAACTGATCGCGGCAATAGAACTCATCCTCAAACCTGCCTTTAGCATGCAGGTCCAGAACGCGTTTACGGAATTCGTCCCGCTCCTTCGTCTTGCCCAGCGCCTGATAGCATTGCACTACTTTCGCTGTGGCCGGACCGCCGTTCGGGTCGAGTCGAACCACTTCCAGAAAATGCCGCAGCGATTCCTGGTGCTTTCCCGCCAGTTGATACCATTGCCCCAGGTTGTAATGCGTATTCACGTCATCCGGCGTCAGCTTCGCCACCTCGAGCATCCGGCGGATGGCCGTCTCGTGTTTGCCCTCGTCGTACTCGATCACCGCCAGGCTGAACAAGGCGGTGGCATTACGCGGCGATATCTTGAGCGCCTTTTCGAAGGGCGCCCGGGCCAGTGTCGCATCCTCCTTCTGCATGTACGTTCGGCCCAGCTCCACCCAGCCGGCCGCATTGTCCGGCCCGAGTTCTGTCGCCTTCTTGAATTCCTCGATGGCGGCGTCGACTTTCCCCTGGGCGCGCAGAAGTCCGCCCTTCATGACATGCGGATGCGGTATGGTCGGCGTCATCGCAATCGATTTGTCGAACGCGGTCATTGCCTGCTCGTCGCGTCCGAGGAAGTATGCCGCCCGGCCAAGCTCGTACTGCAGTTCGCCACTGTCCTCTTCAGCGATTTGCTCTTCGAGCGTTTGCATCACGTCCTCGAGCAGTCGCTTTGCTTCCGCGTGGCGATCGTTCTCCAGCAAGTCTATGGCCTTGTCGATGATCTCGTGTGGCGTGTCGGCAAGCACGGGAAGAGCCATGACAGCCAGGAACGCAAATCGCAAGCAAATGCACATGCAGCCTCCTGCCAGCTTATTGCCTCAAATCATACCGGAGTTGCAAAGGCGAGATCGCGCCAGAGAAGTGGCTATCAAACAGACGGGTTAACCTGTCTGAGTTCCGAAACGCTTTGCATTTCGCTCGCGCGCTCGCTGCGCCTCGACCATCCGATCCCGCGGCTCCGCGTTCGTCACAAGCGAACCCAGCAGCTCCCGTGCCACGGCCGTTACCTGCTCGACGGCATGCTCGAAGACCGCCTCGTTCGCCTTGGACGGTTTGGTGAACCCCGACAGCTTCCGCACGAACTGAATCGACGCCGCCCGCACTTCGTCCTCCGTCGCGGGCGGCGCAAAGTTAAACAGCGTTTTGATATTGCGGCACATACGCGGCTCTGCCCCTTTCAGAAGCGGCCCAAGAAGTCGAATGTCGCCTGCATAATCATATCATCCGCGCTCCGAGCCCGACCACGTCGACGCCTGCACTTCGGTCCGGCAAGCGGTCTTTCCTGTTATGATTGTGCTCCGGCCGGGCCGTTCGGCGGGAGTGGTCCGCGCAAATTGGAATATGTGACGTGTCGCCGCACCGACGTCACATCGTTCAAGAGATCAGGAGGGGTATCGACGTGAAATCCGCGCTTCGTCTTGCTGGCATTTTGCTCATCTGCGGGCTGTGCGGTTGTGAGTCCGGCCCGGGTGATTCCGGTCTGCCTATGGGTGGTTCAAACGTTCCTGGTGCGGGCACTCCGGGAACACCAGTAAACAACGAACAGCGTGTCGCGGTATTCGATTCCGTCGCGACGACCCTGGCCGGCATGCGAGCAGATGAACCCGATGCGGCGCGAACCGCTCTGCTGGCCTTGCTTCAACAGAACACCGCCATTGAAGCAACGGGCGTCAGCGAAGACGGCAGCCTGTGGGCCCGGTTTACGGATAACCGCCTGATCATTATCGCGATGAATAATCCTACGCCGACAGCGCAGGATGCTCCGCTACCCAACATTCCGCAGGACAAGCTGCGGATCGACGACCCGATTGAGACCACGAACGCGGCTGTTCAAACAGCTCGGCCAAAGAAACCGCTGACCAGCTTGGATGCCCTCGTTACTTTTCCGAAGAGCACAGACTTCTTCCTGTTCAACGGCTATCACGACGACTACGCCGGCGTCGAAACGCACCTGTCGAATCTGGCATCCTGGCTTTCCTTGCATGGGTACACCGACAAGGCGCCCTTCGGCCGCGCCGCCACTATCACCAATCTCAAGGCAGTCAAGAACGCGGGGCTCGTGTACGTGCACGCCCACGGCGGAACGGGCTACGTTCGCCAATCGAGCGACCCGAATAGTCCCGTGGTTCCCGTGTATGGACTCGGCACGGTCTCATTTCGAACTGCGAACGGATCGACCGACGTCCTGTTCGAAGACCTGCTGATGACAAACCAGGTCGGCTATCTCATTACTCCCAGCGTCTTCGAAGACGGCATCGAAAAGGTGCTGAAGTACAAGACCATCGCGTCCCCCGGCTATTTCATCACCAAGGAATTCGTGCTCAATCAATGGACCTTCAAGCCAGGCGCGTGGGTGTACATGGATGTATGCAAGAGCGCGGATGCAGGATTCCGCGACGCGTGTATTACCGTGGGAGCCGGCGTCTATCTGGGCTGGGACCTGGGCGTGCGTCACGTCGATGCGCAAGAGACTTCCGAGTACATGTTCAGCCGCCTGCTGGGGATCAATAGTCTGCAGGGTGCAAAGTACGCCAGGGCAGAGACGGTGCCCCAACGCCCCTTCCCGCTGGATGCGTTGTATGAGGACATCGATCAACGGCAGCGAACGGCCGCGCCTGACATTCCCGGAACCAGTAGCACGCTGCGGACTTCCGTCAGCCGTTTCAACCTGCCGGACGTATTCACACACCTGAGCCTGGTCGCGCATCTCCAGGCGACCAGAGTCGAAAACGTAATCGATCCAATGCTGCTTCCGACGATTCAGCAGCTCTTCATCGATGATCAGGAATCGCTGGTGTACAACGATACCGGCATACTCGTTGTCGGAGGTTCATTTGGAATCGAGCTGGAGCAGCAACGGGTAATCGTCGGGGGACAGGAAGCCCAGATCATTCAGAACGGTCAGAACAACATCATCTGCAAACTCACCGGCACCATGCACGGCCCGGTGGTGGTAGGTGTTGAGAATCACCTAAGTCCACCGCGCATGCTCACCCACTGGAAGGGCTTCGCCGGATCGCTGATCAGTCGAGATGATCCTGGTCCCGTGGACAGCCTCAACATGGCGATTCGATTCCGCGGCGACGTGCAGAGCGTGCGCACCAAGCCGGGCGAAACACCCATATATCGCGGAATTCCAACGTTCGACGCCATTCCCGAAACCGCCACGATATTGAACGCCGAAGAATTCGGGATGGCACCCTGCCCGCAGAACCAGAGCGGCGCCGGCTCGAAATGGGTAACTCCCGGCTTCGGCACCCTGCCGGTGAAGAGATCCGGATCCACCGGTGACTACATGTGGTTCCAAAAAGGCGGCAATGGCGCCGTCGTAGACGAGGACACCGGAACGATCACCGGCACGGTTGCATTTGGCGTCGTAAAGGCAGACGCCGTCCATGTAACCGTGGACTGTCAATTCCTTCCCCCAGTCGATCGATTCGAGGAGTTCAACCTGTCAGGAGGCGTCGACGTCGAGATGACGCGCGGCCACTACAACATCGATGCGACATTCACCCAGGACCTGCCTCCGCTGCATTTCTTCTCGGATCTGAAGATGACGGCGGAGTCAACGCCCAGTGAGGACGACCTGAGGTAGCAAATACGCCTGACTAGTGCTTCGCGCCGCGCCTTGGACCCGACACGCCGACGTATTTCTTCTTCTTCACCGGGCGCCGGTGAATCTCGCGCGTCATCGCCGGCCGTTTCCGCGGCGCATGCGCCCGGATGGCGACCGCCTTGCCCGTGCGGGCCGACTCGTAGATCGCCTCGATCACCCGCACGTCCGCCAACCCTTCCTGGCCTGACGGTTCGGGATCAACGCCGTTCAAAACGCAGTTGGAAAAGTAAACCAGCTCCGGCCCGAACTGATCGCGGCGGTTGAAGGTGCGCCGCCGCTCGTGCTCGCCGACGCGAATGACGTAGCTGAGACGCTCCTCGTAATCGTACGCGGGTTCGACCCGCAGCCGCCCTTTCGTCCCGACGACTTCATACATGGACGTGTCGGCCGCCCCGAACGACGTCGTGAACTGTGCCAGCCGTTCGTCGGGAAAACGAAGCACCGCCGCGGTCATCTCGTCTACGCCGGCGAACCGCTTTCCGCCCGCGACGCTCAACGCCGCAACTTCCGTGGGCTCCGCCCGGAAGAGGTACCGGGCAGCGTTGATGCAATAGATACCGATGTCGTACAGCGTGCCGCCGCCCTTTGTCTGCGAGAGTCGCACGTTCCCCTGCTTCACCTGCATCGAGAAGGTAGCATTGAAAAACCTCGGCTCGCCGATCTCCCGATCGCGCAGCACCTGGATCGCCTCCAGGTTCGTTCGCTCGAAATGCAGCCGGTAGGCAATCATCAGCCGTACGCGAGCCGACTTGGCCGCCGCGACCATGGCCTGGCAATCCTCGACGGTCATGGCCATCGGCTTCTCGCAGAGAATATGAACGCCGGCTCGCGCGGCACGGATTGTGAAGTCGCGGTGCATATCGTTCGGAAGAGCGATATAGACCGCGTCGATCAGGCCACGCTGCAGCGCGGCGTCATATTCGTCATACGAAAAACGGTGCGGAACGTCGTACGAATCTCCGATCTCGCGAAGCTTTCGCGGCTCCGACGAGAAGATGGCCCGCAGCTCCGAATTCTCCTTCGCATTGGCGAAGGCGGGCAGAACGGCGTTCTGCGCAATATGTCCAAGGCCGACAACGCCGTAGCGCACGCGTCGCGCATCGCCGTTATTGCTGAAGGGCCACAGTTTCATCGTACCTTCCGTCGCGAGGTAGTTTCACTTCCCCGCGAGCGATTGCAATCTGCGGGACGGTTACTCTTCGCCGCCCATTCCGCCATTGTTGCCGCCTTCATTCGAGCCACCGTTACCGCCGCGGCCACCGGAGTTGCCGCCACGACCGCCGCGCGAACCGCCGCGGCCTGAGCTACCGCTGCGACCGCCACGACCGCCGCCGGCCTTGCCGCGACCGCTCGACGAACCGCCTCGTCCGCCACGGCTCGAGCTCGAACCGCCGCGACCGCTCGAACCACCGCGGCTACCGCGACCCGAGGTCGAGCTGCCGCCTCGGCCGCCTGAACTGCCGCCCCGGCCGGAGCTGCTGCCTCGGCTACCGCGACCGCCACCCGATGAACCCCGACCGCCACTCGAACCCCGACCGCTCGATCCGCCGCGTCCGCTGGATGATCCGCCGCGGCCACTTCGGCCACCGCTGCTTCCACCGCTTCTCTGGTTCATCGCGCCGGTGAGTGTCGGCCGCGAACCTGTCGGAAACCTTCCACGTGTAATGAAACTTTCGTCAGTCGTCTCAACGCTTTCCAAAGCATTACGAATCACGATGCAACTCCTGAAACAAAAAGAGACAACGCACCGGGCGCACTCCGCACGGCGGGCTGATCTCGGTGATTAGATAAATCCGTCCAGAACTTCTACTCATTTGCGACAATGAAAGGTGTCTATCACTTGCCGACAATCTGACGCGGATCGCCGATCACGGCGGTGCGCCATGCATCCCGCTGTGTCGTCACGGCCTCCTCATAGGCCCGTGCGGCCACATCCGCGCCGTTGGCCGCCAGATCCTGCGCGACGGCGCGCGGGATCACATCACCCAGTTGGATCATCAGTCGCGGGATCTGCTCCTGGTGTTTGCGCAGCAGGATTGCCGATTCGGCATCGCGGCACCCTTCCGCCGTAGTGATCGCGATCGAATAACAAGCAAACAGAAACGCCAGTGCTGCGTAGTCGTCGCGCAGCATGCGAGCCGCGCCGTGGGCATGCATCTTGTCGTAAAGATTGCAGACGTAGTCAATTAGTTCGAGGGCGTTGCCCTCCGGCACGACGTCGCCCTCGAGTTGACGAATGCGCCGCTCCAGCGCGGTGCCATTCAAACTTAGCGTAAGACGAATTTGGGCGATGATGTCCGATGCCGAGTACGACGTCTCCAGGAGTGCCGCCGCCCGCAGCTGCCTCCCCAGGGCGCCTTCCAACTCGCGCGTGACGGCCACCAGGTCCATCATGCTGCGTTTCACGCCTTCCTGCGGTAATCGGTTCCAGCTCATCATCATGGCTTGCCAAACCTCGCGATTTAGAAGCAACCGCGCAAAAAAACAGTGGCCGCCCGCGTTAGACACGAGACGGCCACTGGTCCCCCTCAGCGTTCATAATCGATAACTTCACCATATCCGTCGGCTCCCGCACTGCTTGCGTAAGGTGATTATCCGTGCGCGCAGTGAAGCGGACGTGAAAACGTAGTTACGCGGGGTTTACGAAAAGGCGTCTTCGTCATCCACCTTGGTGGAGCGGTCCGGCGAAAACGGTGAGGTGAGCTGTGAGAAAAGCGCGGAGCTGATTCCGCGCCAGAGAAGCGATGCCACTTTACCGGTGGCGAACGCTGCCACGCGGCGTTTGCGGTTGGCGGGAGCCCTTCGCGGCCGCATCAATCGCGACACGACCAGCAGGCCCACCGCGGCGATGGCCGCCCCCGTCAGCCATGGATGGTGCTTGAACCAGTTGCGCGGGTCGGCAGTCGTGGACGCTGACTCGCGCATCTGCCGCGCGCTCCGCTTGAGACGATAGCGGGCATGGGCATCCTGGCGAGCCAGGAACTCCGCGGGTTTGTTACACGGGGTGTTTTCCTGCAGGAATCGATTGATTTTGGCCATGCTATTCTTCCGCCTCCAAGTGATCCGGATAGCGCTGTGCCATGCGATGCACTGCCCGCCGCTCCGCAATGGCCAACAAACCGAAGCGGGCCGCCACGATCAGGCCGATGAATATCACGCCGGTCAACGAATAGCCCAACGCAGCGCTGCCGGTCCACGCCGTGAACCCTTTGGCCGTCCCGATCAGTACAAACACGCCGGCGGCAATCGCAAGCGCCAAAACAAAGATGGCCGCGCCGATCGCCAGGAGGAAGCGCCACATGGCCCGCTTGACGGCCAGTCGCGCCGTGTCGATGCGAACGGCGACGAATTCATCAAGGGCGCCTTTCAGCTCGGACAGTTGTCCGCCAAGTACCGCCAACGGATCCGGCGATGCTGCGTCGGCTGCGGGACACTCAGCGGGCTTGTCAACCGGCTGCTCCGCCGACGCGGCGACCGGCTCCCCGGGCTTAGCCGCCGACAAGTCCTTGGGATGTCGAGGTCGTTGCGCCATTGGAATCACCCCGACTGCAGTTTACCCGTTCGCCTGAATGCCAAAAGAGTCTCGCGCCACTCCGTACGGATCGGCGCGAGACCCCCTGGTTTCAATCCCCATCCATGGGCTGATTACGAGGAGCGACGGCTCCCGGCCGACGATGTGGTCGTCGATGATCCCGAGGAACTCGAGCCGCTGGTGCGACCTTCACTGCCGCTGGTGCGGCCTTCATTGCCGCTGGAGCTGCTGCTTCCGGACCGGCTGCCGCCTTCGCTGCCGCTGGACCGATAGCTTCCACTCTCCGAGCCGGACGATCGCTGGCTGCCGCTGCTCTCCGAACCGTAGCGGCCTTCGGAGCCCGAGCCGCTGGAACCGTAACGGGTGCTCTCGCTGCCCTCCGATCCCTGACCGGCACGGCCTTGCTGGCCGCGGCGAACGCGAATCTGATTGTCGACGTCCTTGACGCCGGTGATCGATTCAGCGATGTCCTCGATCAGGTTCTTGATCTGGCGATCATCGACCGCGCCTGACAGCGTGACTTCGCCGGAAACGACTTCGACTTCGATGTCAGTAGCATCGACCCGCGGATCATCGGTCAATCGATCGTTAAGGTCTTCCTTGATGCGCTCATCCGATCGGGAATAGCCGCGAGGGCCACGACCGCGATGGTTCCGCTGCATCGTGCCCGTCCCGCCGCCACCGCCCCAGCTCTGGCCGTAGCTCTGCGAACCGTAGCCACCTTGTGAGCCGTAGCCACCTTGTGCACCGTAGCCGCCCTGGGAACCAAAGCTGCCTTGTGAACCGTACCCAGAGGAACCTGAGCCCTGACTGCTGCCGTAGCCACCCTGACCAAATGCACTCTGTCCGTAACCGGTCTGACTGTGGCCCCAATTACCCTGGCCACCCATGCCGGTGTGCGAACCGTGCTGCCCGCCACCGCCATAGCCTTGGCCACCGCCGTACTGCGAGCTCTGGCCGCCCTGCGATCCATATCCACCTTGCGAGCCCTGGCCGCCGTAGTTGCTCTGGCCGTAGCTACCGCCGTGTGAACCATATCCGCTCTGCGAACCGTAGCTACCTTGTCCGCCGTACTCGCCCTGCGAACCACCGCGGCTGGCATATCCACCCTGTGACCCGTAGCCACCTTGCGAACCGTAACCGCCCTGACTGGAGCCACTTTGTCCGTAACCGCTCTGGCTGGGACTCCAACTTCCGGAGTCGTAGCCACCCTGCGAGCTATAGCCGCCCTGCGATCCTGACTGGCCTTGGCCCCAGCCCTGTGAGCCGTATCCGCTTGAGCCGCCCCCGAATTCCTGCGAGCCGCGGGAACCGTAACCGCTCGATGACCCGGCGAAACCCTGGAAGCCACCATTCCCGCGCGAACCGTAGCCACTCTCAAAATCGCCGTGGCCGTAGCTGCCTTGCTGGCCACCCTGTGAGCCGTACTGACTGCCGGATGAACCGTATTGACCGCTCTGGCTGCCGTAGCCGCCTTGCGCGCCGGAGTATCCGCCTTGCGACCCGCCATAACCACCTTGTGAACCGCCGCCCTGTGAGCCGCTGTAACTGCCCTGCGAGCCATAGCCACCGCGCTGACCGCGCTCGCGCGAGCCGTAGTTCGATTCACCGTAGTTGCCTTGACCGCGAGACGAATCGTACTCTGAAGAACCGTATCCCCGGTCGTAACCTTCCGAGCCGTAACCTCCCTGTGATCCGTATCTGTTCATTTTGACCTTCCACCTTCCGACCTGTCCTGGTCGCTATGCCGTGGTTGTTATATCTGCATCCGCGATGAACACCATCGCGATGATTTACCACAACTTACTCTGCTTACACAAACGGCGGCTATTACGAGGTGTAGTCTGAGCCGCCGTACCCACCCTGTGATCCGTGACCCTGCGAGCCATACTGACCGCCGTATCCACCTTGCGAGCCGTAGTGCCCTTGCGAGCCGTACTGGCTGCCGTATCCACCTTGCTGGCCAGAGTAGCCGCCACTTTGTCCATAAGTGTTAGATTGGCCGTAATTGCCCTGGTGGCCCCAGTTACCCTGTCCGTAATGACCGTATCCACCTTGGTGACCTTGCCACTGGCCTTGGCCGTACTGACCTTGTTGCGGGCCATATCCACCCTGCTGGCCGTAGCCACCCTGGGAACTACCGTACCCACTTTGGCCACGCCAGTTCCCCTGACCGTATGACTGACCATAGCCTTGCTGAGACCCGTGACCCGTGGGGCAGGAGCCGCCGTGTGACCCACACTGCTGCTGTCCGTAATGCTGAGGGCCGTACCTCTGCTGGCCGCGCCAGTTACCTTGCTGGCCGTATTCGCCCTGACCGCCGTATTGCTGGCCGTAACTGCCCTGTCCGTATCCACTCTGGCCCTGGCCATAACCACTTTGTGAACCGTAGCCGCTCTGCTGGCCATAGCCGCTCTGCGAACCGTAACCGCCTTGATGACCGGCCCAGTGTCCGGCGCCATGTCCGTACCCCTGCGAGCCGTAGTTCGAATGCGTGCCGGTCGAACCATAACCTGGGCGGTAGCCGCTCTCGCGACCCCATTCACCGCGCGACTGCTGCTGCGAGCCCCATTGCCCGTGCTGCTGCCCGCCGTACATTTCGCGGCCGGCCATGTCGGACGTTTCCCAGCCTTGCTCGTACGAGCCGCCGATGTCGCCTTGGCCCCAGTGGCCGCGGTTCATCGTGCCGCCATTGTCGCCCCAGTTGGATCGACCCCGCCCGAAGTCGGCGCCTTCATAGCGGCTGCCTCTGTATTGATTTTCCGAACGATCGGTCCTCGAGCCCATCGACGAGCCTTCGTTGAAACCGCGCCCGCTCTGATGGCGCCACTGACCGCCGCCTTCATTCTCGTATCGCTGTAGTCCTTCCCGATCGTCCGCTGTTGAATATGGCTGCCGCATAAGAACCTCTCCGTGCCGAGTTGTTTGGGATCGAGACTGGCTGAGCGCCGCGCGACGCACCAATCCCGCAGGGGAAAGTTACGCGGACTGAATGAAGGCAAGTTAAAACTCGGATGAGAGCGCGTGCATGTCCCGGAAACGCAGCGCCTTTCTTGTCACCTAAGAAAAAAATGAACCGCACCATAACCGCGCGCGACATAGGGAACGGCCGAAATGTGGTTTCCTTCACGCGACCCCGCCGATTAATGCAGCTTCACGGTGATTTAACTTGAGGCTCACTCCATCGGGCAAATATTCCCATCGTCAGCTCACCGCTAAAGGCGAGCGTTCCCATACGGAGGTCGTGCCATGTTGCATTATGCACTTGTCTTTTTGGTCATCGCACTGATTGCCGGATTGCTCGGCTTTACGGGAATCGCGTCGAGCGCCGCCAGCATCGCGTCGATCCTGTTCTACATCTTCCTGGTTCTCTTCCTCGTTTCACTTATTGGCGGACTTTTGTTCCGAAGACGACAAGCGCTGCCGCCGATGTGACGCGCGGCGACCAAATTTCTGTATTACGCGGGGTTCGCAGTGTTGCGGGCCCCCTCACCGAAAACAGGTAACAGCCATCGAGGAGAACGAAACATGTTGCTACGACGCGGATTGATCGCCTGGGGGGCGATGGCGACACTCGCCATCACAGGCATTGCGACAGCCGACGACAACGACCCAATTGCACCCGCCAATCAGCAAACCCAAACTCAAGACCAGAATCAAAATCAGCAGTTCAATCAGAACCAGGAGCAAAATCAGTTCGATTCGGCAAACATGCCCGAACACGTAACGGCGACAGACATTCAGGACGCCCAGAAGGACGTTCGAATCAGCTTCACCGACGCGGTCCGCACGGCCGAGCAAGCTGTAGGCGGCAAAGCCGTCAAGGCCAAGTTCTGTCCACACGGCGAGAAGTTCAAAGAAGCTAAGTACAACACCACCGTCGACAAAAAGATGGACAAGGACTACGCCAACAAGCCCGTCTATACCGTGCTCGTCGCCGCGGATAACACGTTCAAGTGCGTGAAGGTCTGCGCCGAGACGGGCAAGGTTCTGGCTCGCGAAGACAAGGGCAATGATCTTGCCGCGATCCACGAGGAAGAGCGCTTCCAGCACCGTATGGCGTGGAACGAGAACAAGGGCGTGAACAGCCGGGACACCAATACCGGATCGAACACCGGTAACTGGAACTCATCGAATACCAATACCACAGGCACCACCGGCACGATGGATAACAATCGTGTCGCGATGGGCAACGATACTCGCACCGGAGTCGACGCGACTTATCCGCCGGGCAGCCCGGAGCGCGGCGCCGTTCGCAGTTACAGCACGGCCGACACGGCGATGAACAGCCCGAAGGCCGGGACCAATCGAGCCGCTTCGGGAACGTTCACCCGCGATACGCTTCGCCATGACTTCCCCGCACCGCGCCGCTGGCAGAAGGCCGGCGACCTGATCGGCAAGAACGTCAAGAACACCGCCGGTGAGAATCTGGGCGAGATCGAAGACATGGCCATCGACATGAAGTCCGGCCGTATCCTTTACGGCGTGTTGTCGTACGGCGGCGTCATGGGCATCGGCGACAAACTGTTTGCCGTACCCTGGCAGTCACTCAAGCTGGCCGACGACTACAAGACCATCACGCTGAATGTCACGAAGGATCAGCTCAAGAACGCCAAGGGCTTCGACAAGAAGAACTGGCCGAACATGGGTAATGAGGCCTGGGCGGTCGAGACCTATACGTTCTACGGTGCGCAGCCGTACTGGACTACTCAGTATGACCGCTCGGCGGCGCCGACGGCGGCGACTTATCGCTACGAGATCTGGTATGAGCCGGCCAGCACCTGGATGAAGGCCAGCGACTTGCGCGGCAAGGACGCGAAGAACCGGGCCAATGAGGATATCGGCGACCTGGATGAACTGGCCGTCGACCCCGACGCGGGCCGCGTATTCTTCGGCATCGTTTCCTACAACGGCAAGCTTCACGCGATTCCGTGGAGCATGATCGAGCCGGGTCCGAACATGGACCACGTGATCATCAATGTCACGACGGACCAGCTTAAGAATGATCCTGGCTTCGAGAAGCGCGATTGGCCGAACTTTGGCGAAGAGCGCACCATGCGAGAGACCTACACTCGGTTCAACCAGCCGATGTACTGGGATATCCGAGACTAAAGTACCCGAGGTGACAGCCCGGAGTTGTCCGCTCGTGTGCGGGCAACTCCGGGCTACCCTTTTCCGCATTGACTCACCTAACAAGCCAAGAAGATCTGCCCGCCGGAGATGGAATCATGAAGCTGGACACACTCGAGAAGCTCTTCGAAGAAGAACTCGCCGATATCTACAGTGCTGAAACTCAATTGATCGATGCTTTGCCCAAGATGGCCAAGACGGCCACCTCACCCGAGTTGAAGCGTGGCTTTGAAACTCACCTGCGAGAAACTCGTACACAAGCCGAACGCATCGAGAAGATTCTGCAGGACATGGACAAGAAGCCAGGTCGCAAGACCTGCAAGGGCATGGAAGGCCTGATTGAAGAAGGCACCGAAGCAATCAAGAGCGACGGCGATCCGGCCGTCATCGACGCGGCGCTCATCGCAGCCGCACAACGCGTGGAACACTACGAAATTGCCGCCTATGGATGTGCACGGACCTATGCCGAGATGCTCGGCAACGAAAACGCCGTGCGCCTTCTGCAGCAAAGCCTGGATGAAGAAGCCGCCACCGACAAGAAGCTGACCACCATTGCCGAGTCGGTCGTCAACGTCGAGGCAGCCCAGGCATAACCAAGCTCCCTACCGTGCCCATCTACAGGCACGCTAGCAATACCCAGCCGATTTCTCTCCTATACATGTGCGGGCGGAACCCAGTTCGCGGGGTCCCGCCCGCCCCTCCTTTATGGGGGCACATTTTTCCCGTTACGTCCTCTCGGGGAGGATCGACTCATCTCGCCGCGTGGCGGCGCGCTCCTGGGCCTCACGTTCCGAGAGACTTGGAGACTGCCCTTGCGGTTCTGCTAGTAGTACATGTCTCGCTGCCGCAACGGTTGATGGGCCTTGCTCATGTCCCTATCGAATGGAGCTTCCGTACGCTTTCGACGACGGCTGTTGTTTTGTCTCAGTGTATTTGGTCTTTTCCTTTTGATTGGCTCGTTGGCCTATGGCTGCACGGTCACGGGGAGCTTCTATTACATAGCCCTAACGAAGGGGGTGCTGTGCTTCCGCGACTTTAGTAGCGAGCGTTGGAACATGCGGGAAATGTATAGAAGACGCGAATGGATTGAATTCGCCAGCCCGGATTTCTCCTGGCGAGCAATTTCGAACGCGTTCATCCGTTTGGTTGTCAGGCACGACGGAGCCGCAATACCGACAGGCTTTCCAGTCACCTTCGTAGTGCTCTACTCGATCTGGTATGCCAGGAAGAGCCGCGTGCGCGGCGATGGCTGGTGCGGAGCATGCGGCTACGACCTTCGACACAACATCACTGGGGTCTGCCCGGAGTGTGGGTATCGCCAGCAGCACACCCGGGCAAATTTGCTGCAACGAGCCGTACGAGCGACTCGAGGCATGTCTTCGCGTCAGCGCGTGATGCGGTCGCTGGTGCTGGCTGCTGCGATACTCGCCGTCGTTCTGGCGGTACGGTTCTCTCTTCGAACAAAGCCACCAACAGCAGTCCGGACCGAAACAGGAGATGGCGCACAGGTGGTCCTCTATCAGTTTGCGCCATTTCAACTCGGACAATCGATTAGAGAAGTAGATCGCCCTTCCGTGTTCATGGCGGGAAAGGTTAAGTATGTGCCGACGTCGCCGTCTCAGGTACGGCCATCCCGTCGAGGCGGTTGGTTACGCGCGGACATCGTTTACGACGAAGCCACCGAGAGAATACTTGGATTCCGAACCAACTCTGAGCGATTTGAGCTGCAAGGCTTTCGGCCCGCGACCATGACCTACGTCGCATTGCTGAAGCAATGGCCCACTGCACCGATAAGCCGAATCCCCGACTATGCGACCAAGATGAGCGTCCAACCTAGTGTCGATATTTGCTTCTCCGACGACAAACCTCTTTCGGACGAGACCCAGCCATCGTGGATAGATGTTGGTGGCTTTCACTAAGTGGGATGGCCTGGAAGCCCAATTCCATACATCGACAGCAAGAGGAATTGCGAGCCATTTCTCGCTTAGCCGCGCGACATACGATCCATGTGCTTTCTCGCCCACGCCTTGCGGTCGTGGGTTCTGAACTAGCCAGCCTGCTATTCAGAATCAGCCCACTTCGCGTGTCTCGAATAGCGCCGATGAAAACAACAATGTCCCCAACAGATATGCAGCCGCGTAGCCGGTCGTCTGCAGCAGATAGTGCCACGGGATGACCCGATTGTCGGCCAGCGCGTCGATCAGCCAGAACATTTGGAAGTTAGGCAGGATGCGATACAGGATCTTGGCCCACCAGACGCCTTGCGCGTCCAGCGGCTGGAGGAAATGGTCGGTCATCAAGCCGGCCGCGAGCAAGACAATGCACACCACCAGCGTCGGCACGGTCCCCAGGCGCGTGGAGGCGCACAGCGCAATGGCCGCCAGCATCAGCACGGCGAGCAAGATACAGTACGCCGCCTTCATCATGTCCGGCGTGGTGATCTTGCGCGACTCGGCCACCAGCCAATCGAGCCGCTGGAGCCACTGATAGTCCTGACTCAACCCGCGCAGGTAATCCCGCTCCTGGTCCGTGATCGGACCCTTCCAGTTGGATCGAACCAGATGCCCGATCGCCCCGGGGACGGCCTTCTCGCCCTGCTGCGGCACGAACTCGACGATGTCGTGCAGCTCAGTGGTCGATGCGATCTCCATCGGCAGCTTCACGTATTCCTGCGAGGTCTTGTACGAGCTCACCTTCCAGTTGCGATCGATGAACGACAATATCGTGATCGACACGACCAAGGCCGGCGCAATCAGACAGATCGCCGTCGGGAGGAACTTCCAATCGAGTGCATAGTTGGCGATGCCCGCCAGAATCAACATCAGCGCAACGACACCCGGGCCAAGCACGAGCACGGTCGGATCGGACGTATCCGCGCTGGTCTGCAGCACGCCGTGCCGCATGCACATCACATAGGCAATGGTGCCGATGATGTGCGCCAGGATCATTGCCGCGAAAAGGCCGAACGCCTTTCCAAATACGAAAATCGCCCGTGGCAACGGCTTCGATACCGTCATCAGCACGGTGCGCTGCTCGATCTCCTGGCTCAATATCGCCGATGCGCAGAAGCCCGCCAGAAACAGTCCCTGCATGAGCAGGGTGGACAGGCCGATATCCCGCAGCAGCATGTTGTCGTCGTCGAGCGTCCATCCGGTCAGTGAGGGCGCCATGAAGTAGCCGCCCAGCGTCACCAGCACGATGATGGCGTAGATCGGCTGGCGCACGGTCTGCAGGAAGGCGTTACGGCTAATGGCAACGAGCTTGTTCATCCGGCGGTCTGCGCATCTGTTCTACGAGCCAGTGTCGCGAAGGGTCAAGCCGTATGATCGAAGAAACCGGGGGACACGGCCGAGGCGTGGGCGGACTCCCGGTGAGCGGATACAATCCCGACGAAGAGCCAACCACTGCCCGGGCGCAGCTGCGTCCGCGGCCAGTCAATCCGGCACCCAATATCGCCGCCGATTGAGCATTGCTGATGCGGCAGAGGCTCTATTTTCTACCTCCTTGAGGCGTTACCTTACTGGCCGATCCCACCGGGGAAACCATCCGGCTTGGGACGGGATTCGCAGACGATGACCCACGACGATCCACGCCCCCAGCGACTTGCCGCGGCCTGCGTTGTTCTCTCGCTCGCGGCTGCGCTCGCCCTGGTGCTGCTCGGGCAGACCAATTTCAGCATGTCCGCGTTCGGGCTTGGCTGGCTGATGCTCGGCGGCGCGGGCGTCTGGCTGCTTAGCCTCATTCGTTTGCATCAGCTGCGGCTGGTCGAGCAAGAGCGCCGTGAATTGGCCGAGCTTGAACGGCAACGCCGTGAGCGGCTAGCGGGCGCCGGTTCCGTATTCGATCAGGACGACGCCGACCAGATGGACGCATTGGCTGCCGGCCGGCGTCTCCGCACGATCGAGAAATGGGTGACCCCGGTCTTCGCGATGATCGTGGCCGGGTTCCTTATCCTTTTCGGACTGCGACTCCTGCCGGACGCCTGGCCCTTCGCGCTCGCCGCCAAGGCGGCCGAAGAAGGTGTACAGCATGCGTCGACGATGGCATTCCTGGCGGGCGCAATCGCCTTCGTCACCTTCGCCGTTTCGCGCTATGCGGCCGGCATTGCCCGCGCGAGTAACTCGGCTGACAAAACGACGCTCCGCGCCGGGGCCGCCTACTTCTTCGGTACTTCGCTGTTGGCCCTCGCGACAGCTATCGCCCTGGTGCTGGCGCATAACGACTACGAGTGGTTCGAGGGTCGGCTGGCGGCCGTGATCGGCGTCGTGATGATCGTGCTCGCGGTCGAGATCATCATCAACTTCATCCTCGACTTTTATCGCCCGCGCGTGGCCGGCCAAGCGCAGCACGTGTTCTACGAGAGTCGGGTGCTGGGCGTGTTTTCCGAGCCGCACGGCCTCGTTCGCAACGTCGCCCAGACCATCGACTACCAGTTCGGCTTCAAAGTCAGCCAGACGTGGTTTTATCAACTGCTCGGCCGCTGGATCGCCTTCCTGTTGCTCTTCCAGGCCGCGGTGATCTACGCGGTTACCTGTCTGGTCGTCGTTCCCGAAGGCCAAGAGGCCGTGGTCGAAGTCACGCGGCCGGGCACGTCCTACCGTTGGGTGGCTGAGCCGGGCATTCACTGGAGCTGGCCGTGGCCGTTCGCCAGCGCAACGCTCATCCCCGTGCAGCGCGTACAGCGGATGGAGCTTGGCTACGATCCGACCAAGGAAAAGCCGGAAGACCTCGCGACGATGCCCAAGTGGAAGCGGCAGATGAAAGAGGTCGTCCTCTGGACGCAGAAGCACAAGGTAAAGGAATACAAGCTGCTCGTTGCGGATCGGCAGGCTTCGGCCGATACCAAGGTTCCGGTCAATCTCCTTTCGGTCACCATGCCGGTGCATTGGCGCGTTCGTCCGGGCAAAGCGCTCGAATTTTATAAGCAATCCGACCACATCGAGAAGATCATCGAATCGCTCGCCTATCGCGAGTTGACGAAATACGCCGCGCACGCCGATCTGCTTGAATTGATCGGGGCCGGCGGCATTCGGGCCGCCGATGAGATCCGCGAAGCGCTGCAGACGAGCTGTGATTCCGCGGGTATCGATCGCGGCAGCCTGGGCGTCGAGATTGTCTATGTCGGGCTCGGTGGCGTGCACCCGCCAACAGAAGTGGCCGAGGCGTACGAGAACGTCGTCAATGCCTTCGAGCAGCGCGACACGAAGATAAAGCAGGCCATGGCCGACGCGGGCAAGAAGAAGATCGGCGCCGGGGGTGAGAATTACCAGGAATTGTACGACGCGATGATGGCCGAAGCCGCCATCAAGGAAGGCGACAGCCGGCGAGCGGAGGCCTCGCGCCACGTCGAGAGTTTGCTGCGACTCAAGTCAGGCGGCGATGCGCGCGAGTCCGTGACCGATGCACAGGACTACCTTTACCAGCGCATCGTGCTCCAGGCTGGAGAGGTCGAGCTATTCAGGGCCCAACGGGCTGCGTTCGAGGCGGCCCCCCGGACTTTCGTCGTGCGCGCCTATCTCGACGCGATCTCGGAAGGGTTCAAGGGCATCCACAAGTACGTTATTGCGGTTACGCATCCGGAACGCATCGTCTATCAGGGTGATCTGAAGGAACAAGCACCGTTGCAATTACTCAACGATCAGCTCAGGGCTTCCCAGGAAGCCGGCGGAAGGTGAAGCGAGGTGTAATATGAGATCCATCTGGACCAAAATCGCGGCCCTCGTGGTGGTGGGGATTCTCATCCTCGCCATGACCGCACATAGCGTGCGCTTCACCGAGACCGCCGTCGTCACGCGCTTTGACCGTATCCGCACCGAGATACCCGCCGACCAGGCCGGGCTTATCTTCACCGCCCCCTGGCCCATCGAGCGGGTGCACAAGTTCGACTCGCGCCTGCAAACGCTCGAAACCGAATTCTCTCAGCTTTCGACCGAAGATCAGAAGACCATCACCGTCGCCGCATATACCACCTGGCGCATCAAGGATGCCCGAACCTTCTTCCGCTCCGTTGGCGACCAGGAGGCGGCCAACCCGAAGATCGGTGACCTGCTCAAGAATGAAGTCAGCAACGTCCTGCGCCGTCATCCGCTCAGCCATCTTGTCAATGTCGATCCGGCCCAGATGAAGTTTGAGAACGTGGAGCGCGAAATCCGCGACGCGATCGCCGGCGACGCGCTCAAGACCTACGGCATTCAGGTCGTCTCCGTCGGCGTGAAGCGCCTCGGCGTACCGGAGTCCAACACCCAGGAAGTCTTCGAGCGCATGAAAGCCGACCGCAAGAAGGAGAGCGACAGGTACATCGCCGAAGGCGACGCCGAGGCCCGCAAGATTCGCAGCGACGCCGAGCGAATCGCCGCCAAGATCATCGGCCGAGCCGGTCAGTATGCCAAAGCGCTGCGGTCAGAAGGGAACGCCATCGCGGCCACTTATTATGAGGAACTCGAGAAATCCGAGCGGCTCAGCACGTTCCTGAAGAGTCTCGACGCACTCCGCACAATCCTTCGAACCGGCAAGAGCACCATCGTGATTGATTCCGATACGGTCTTCCCGTTTCAATTGCTCAAGACTGAGATGAGCAGGAAGCCGGCAGCGGACCAAAAACCAGCTCAAACCGAGAGCAAGCCAAAATCATCCGGCGAGACCAGTGCACCCAATGAGTAACTCGATCCACGATCCAAACCATGCATTGCCGACCGGACGGGTGGCTCCGGCGCTCGATTCGGCTAACGAATCTCTGGCCGAAGCGTTGCGCCGCAGTTTCTCGGTCCTCAAGCTGCTCATGCTGGCACTGCTGGCGGCATACGTCCTGTCCGGCTGGACGAGAGTTCGCGAGGGACAGGTAGGGTTTGTCGTTCGGTTCGGCAAGGTGGTCAGCAGCGCCAGCGAAACAGTGCTCAACCCCGGCTGGCACTGGGCGTATCCATACCCCATCGATCAGGTCATCACCGTGCCGACGCAGGCCGAGCGTAACCTGACCACGCACTTCATCTTCCAGATGAGCGAGGAGGACAAGATTCGCGGGGCTCGCTATCAGGTCTTCGGAAGGCTGGCTCCGGCCCGCGACGATTACATCCTGACCGGCGATCTCAACATCCTGCACACGCAGCTTCTGTGGCGATACCGCATTGTCGATCCGGTCGCGTACGTGACGCACATACCCGGGGCCGAATTCGCCCGCAGCAAGGAGTATCCTGAAGAGCACCTTCTTGAAAGCATCGCGCGTGATGCGGCCATCACCGCCGCCGCCTCTACCAGCGTGAACAGCATCTATGGATCAGGTCAGCAGGACTTCCTCAACAAGGTCGCAGAGCAGACGAGAAATCGTTTGGATGAGCTCGCGAAGGCCGGCCAATCGATTGGTATTGAAGTCGTCGCGGTAATCGCCACGCAGACGGGTGGACTCGAGGGCATCCAGGCGCCGCGCCAGGTGATTATGGAATTCGATCGGGTGCTGGCCGCCGAGCAGATGAAGACCAAGGCCATCGCCGACGCCCGCGGCGCATGGTCAGAGGCACTCAACAAGGCTGCCGGCACGTCCTACACTGAATTGACCAAGGCCATCGACGAAGAATTTGAGTCGCTTCTCGCCCTCAAGGATGCCCGCAAGCGCGGTGTCGACGCAACCGCAGTCAACGACCTCGAAGCGGCCTTGGCGAACCATCGCAAGACAACCGACGACCTCCTGCTGCAGGCCTCGGGCGAAGTTCAAAAAGTGATCAACGAAGCCCGGACGCAGCGCGATGCAATCGTTAGCGACGCGGAGGCGGATTACCAGCAACTCGTGCAAATGCAAGACGAATACGACCGCAATGGCGAGTTCCTCATCCACCGTCTCCAATCCGAGTTCATTCAACTCGTCCTGGCCAACGATCAGATCGACAAGTTGGCAGTGCCGAACAACGCCCTGCAGTACTGGCTCAAGGTGGAACGAAATCTCGACGAGGACAGGTACCTCACCGACGAGGAAAAGAAGAAGCGCGACGAAGAAGTACGCCAGAAAAGCGGCGAAGGCTTTATCGATCGTTCGCCCATGAAGACCAGTCCGCAACGAGTCCAGTAGCGAATGCCCCAGAACACCCCGCTACCGGTTGTCGAATGCGACGTGCTCACCAAGGTCTTTCAAGACTTCTGGGGCCGCGGCCGGGTGCTGGCCGTCGATCAGCTCGATCTCGCCATTCAGCCCGGCGAAGTCTTTGGCCTGCTTGGTCCGAACGGCTCCGGCAAAAGCACCACCATCAAGATGCTGCTCGGGCTGCTCTATCCCACGCGCGGCCGGGCCCGCGTCTTCGGGCGGCCGCCAACCGATACGTCGATCAAGGCACGCATCGGCTACCTCCCTGAAGAGTCCTATCTCTACAAATTCCTGGATGCTTACGAGACGCTCGACTATTTCGGCCGCCTGTTCAAGCTCGACCGAACCGAGCGCCGCCGCAGGATCGAGCAGCTCATCGACATGGTCGGCCTCAAGCGGGCCGCCCATCGCGCAGTGGGCCAATACTCCAAAGGTATGGCGCGGCGCATTGGTCTCGCGCAAGCACTAATCAACGATCCCGATCTGCTCATACTGGATGAGCCAACCAGCGGCCTCGATCCAATCGGCTCGCGACAGATCAAGGATGTCATCAGCGCACTCGCTAAGCGCGGCAAGACTGTTTTGCTGTCGAGCCATCTGCTGGCCGACGTCGAAGACGTGTGCGATCGCGCAGTTATCATGTACGGTGGCCGCGTGCAGGCGTCTGGTACCATTCACGAGCTGCTATCGCGACGCGAAGTTACCCAAATCACCCTTACCCCGCCCGACGCGCCTGCACTCGCTGAAATCGAGCGCTTCATTGAAACGCGAACCGGTCGGCCGGCATTGTCAGTCGATCACCCTACCGACAAGCTGGAGGACTTGTTCCTGCGCGTGGTTGAAAAGGCCCAACGCGAACAGCTCGCGACGAGTGGCGCCGAGTCCGGGCGAGCCATCAGCCAGTTCCTGGCGGCGCCCGAAGGCGCCGAGCGTCAGCGTCCGCAGAAGGTGCTGGAAGAGCTTGTGGCGGCCGGCACTCGCGAAACGCCGGAGCCAAAAGGCGAAACACCTACACCACCAACGGCGCCTTCCACCAAGTTCGACGTGCTCGAAGAACTGACTGCGGACGACGACGTGCCGGAGATGGCTTCTGAGCCAGGTCGTGCCGGCGGCGAAGGTAAGGCCCGCGCGAAGCCGAATCGCGTGATTCTCGAAAAGCTGACCCAGGACGAAGACCAATCCTCGTAGAGCCTGACGATCGTAGATGGGCACGACTTACGACATCTTCATGATTGCCCTGCTCGTGCTGCTGATCATCTCAGCGGCGCTGGTTATTCGCTCCGCTCTCACCGGCGCCGGTGGCGAAGTCGGTGGGCTGCAGATCAGCGGCGCCAGCCGACGAATTCGCGCCATCGCTCGCATCACTCTGGCCGAGGCGATTCGCGCCAAGATCGCACTGCTATTCATCGTTCTGCTGGTGATCACGTTGCCTGTGCTCTGCCTTACCGCACGCGGCGACGGCACGATCAAGGGCCAGGTCCAGATGTTCGTGGGCTACGCCATTGGTCTTACCAGCCTCTATCTGACGCTGCTCACCATATTCTTTTCGTCGCGTACCCTCGCAGCCGAGATTGCGTCGCAGCAGATTCACATCCTTGCGACAAAGCCCGTGCCCCGCTGGCAAATCCTGCTGGGGAAATGGTTCGGGGTGATCGTCCTCGATCTGCTCCTGGTCGGGTTCGCCGTCGCGTTCACCTACGGCGGCACGCGCTGGATCGTTTACCGGTTCGAGCGGGACCTGCGGCAAGAGCTGGTAGCGCGCGGTGGACTGAACGCATCGCAGGCGGCCGACTGCATCGACGCTCTGAGTGACGTTCGCGGTCCCGGCGGCAAAGGAGCCGAAAGTCCGATCGTCTCGGCCATGGCTCGTTCGCTCGGCCGCACCAACTCGCAGATCATCGATCTGCTCAAGAAGATGCCGTACACGTTGCGGGAGAACCTGCGCCGCCTGGACGAATTGCGGCGTCAAATCCTGGTGGCCCGCGCCACCGTCGCCCCCGATCTGCCGGACCTGGATCGGCTGACGGAACAGGAATACAAGCGACTGAAAGAGGCCAATCGGCTTCCGACCGATCCTGAGTGGAACGACGAACGGATCAACAAGGAGATTCGCAAGGAGATTGGGGCCCAGTTGATGGCCATCGATCGGCTGGATGCACGCGGTTACCGCATGCACGGACCCCCGCCGAGCAACGACGACAAGTTCCTGCTCTCGGTGCGCTACAAAGTAAAGACATCCGCTCTGACGCCTGAGATAAAGTTAACGAACGGCATGACCTTGCCGGAAGAGACGTTCCTGGCTCAGTGGATTATTGGCGACCCCGCGTCGCCGAATCACTTCGCCCCACCGCCGACAGCCGAGAAGGCCGATGTCATTCATGAATTTGAAGTCCCCACCCACTGTGTCGAACCTGATGGCACGGTCCAGGTCATCGTCCGCAATATCGACCCTCGGCCAATTTCCCTGGTAATTCCGATCCCCGGCGGGATGGAAGTGCTCTATCGGGTTGGTTCGTTCGAATCCAATGTCATCAACAGCGGGCTGTCGCTGATGCCGCAACTGGCCTTCTTCGCCGCCCTTGGCCTGCTGATGTCCACCTTCTGCACGTTCCCGGTTGCGTCCTTGGTCGGCGTGGTCCTCTATGCCATGAGCTTCTCGGGCGATTTCCTGCTCGACTCACTTTCTCTCTCGGTCGACATGCGGCCTGACGTCCTTACCGCACAGGAACAATTCCGAAAGGCCATCACGAATACCTTCATCAAGACGGTTTCGCTCGGCCATATCGACGCGTCCACCTATCTGACCGAAGGCCGCGCGATCGGCTGGGCCCAGATCGGCGAGCTAATCGGCCCCGTTCTCGGCTGGCGGATTGCGGTTTTACTCTTATTGGCGATCCTGGTTTTCCGTCGGCGCGAGCTCGCGTCGATTATTGTGTGACATAATGCGCCCCGGCACCCGGAGCCTAGTCTACCTACTGACGTCCGCCCTCTCGTTCGGCGGTGTTAGCGCGCTCGTGCCGCCTATCAACAGCGAGCGGACCAGTGCCGGCCTGGTGGTGGCCGATCTTTCCAGTTCCGCCGAACCAGGCTTGGTTTTTGGCCCATTGCTGGCCGTCGGCCGCGCTCCCCTGGTCGACTATCTCTGGATGCGTGCCACCAACCTCAAGGACGAAGGCCGTTTCTTCGATGCGTTTCAGCTGGCCGAAACGATCGGGCGGCTCCAGCCGCGCTTCGCTGCCGTCTGGTCCTTCAACGCCTGGAACATGGCCTACAACATTTCCGTCACGTTCCGCTCCCCCGAGGAACGCTGGCGCTGGGTACGCAATGGCATCGAGCTGCTGCGCGATCAGGGCATCAAGCACAATCCTCGCAACGTGCGGATGTACAAGGAACTCTCGTGGATCTTCTTCCATAAAGTCGGCGACTACATGGACGAGATGCACATGTATTACAAGCTGCAGCTCGCCCTGCTCGTCGAAGACATCCTTGGCCCCGGGCCCGAGCCCGACTGGACGGGCCTCGCGGCAGCACCGCTCCAGTGGAAAGATCTCGTTGCCGATCCCAAAGTCGCCGAATTGGCCCGGCTCTTCAAGAAGGCCGGTGAAGACGTAAGCCAACCATCCATCTACCTGGGGCTGCTCCAGCGTTCCAAACTCTCACCCGACGTGCACGAATTGATGACGAAGAAGTCGTACGGCGAGTCGCGCCACCGCATCGAAATGTTCTGGCGGGCCAAGCGGCTGCGCGACGAGCTGAAGATCGATCCCGTCCGTGTGATCAAATTGCGAGAGGTATTTGGTCCGCTTGATTTCCGCGTTGCCGATTCACAATCGCTGTATTGGGCCAACCTCGGCGTCGAGATCAGCAGTGGCAACCGCCTCGCGCTCGACATCGATAAGCTCAACACCGATCGGATCGAAGTCTACTGCTTGCAGAACCTCTTTCGCCGCGGCCGCCTGATCATGTCGCCCAACGCCGCCGAGGGGGAGTACCCCATGCTGCTGCCGGACGTGCGCTTCGCTGACAAGATGCGGGATGCCTTCATCGCCGTCTCGAACAATTATCCGAAACAGCCCGGCCAGGGCGTTGTTCACGAGAACTTCAAGTCCGCCATGATCAATTTCATGCGGGAGGCATCTCTTCGGTTTAATGAAGCTGGCCAGATAGAAAAATCGCGCGAGTACTTTGAATGGCTCAGGACGAATGTTCCCAACGATCCGGCGTATCAGAAAGGTTACGACTACTTCATCGCCCGTCAGTGGCACGACACCAATGAATTCGTCCAGCAACGCGATGTCACGAGCCGCATCTACAACCTGCTCGCCACCGGTGTTCAGATGATTGGCTACGATCGCGAAAACGAAGGCGCGACTTACATCGCCCTGGCTCGCAAGACTTGGAACGAGTACGAGAAATCGCAGAACAACAACCGTTACCGCCTGCAGGCTTTTGAAGAGATATACGAATTCATTGTCCACGAGATGGGCCAGCGGATGAGCGACATCACCTATCGAAAGATCCTTGACCGCACGGGTTTCAAGGCCAGCACCACACAGCGTGCCCTCACGACCGCCCCGGTCGACGAATCCGGCGAGTAATTCACTCCGCCTCCGCGGCTGCACCTGCCCTTATCTTGGGGTACAATCCCGCCTTCTTGGAAATAACCAACGGCGCATTGCCGGTACCCGTTTGGCGACCGGCAGCGACCGTGTGAGAGCATCACCAATGCCTTTCGACCTTCAGGAACACGAGCTGGTAGTCCAGCAGGTACTCCGAAATCCGCCGCCGTCCAAACTTTATGAAGAAGCCATCCGGGCCGACGCCGGCACCCGCATCGCCGCCTCCGGAGGCTTGGTCGCCTATTCCGGCACCAAGACCGGCCGTTCTCCCAAGGACAAACGCGTCGTCCGTCACAAGGAATCGGAAGCCGACATCTGGTGGGGTAGCGTCAACGTTCCGCTGGAGCCCGAAAGCTTTGTCATTAATCGCGAGCGCGCCAAAGACTACCTCAACACGCGCGACCGCCTCTACTGCATCGACGCCTTTGCCGGCTGGGATCCGGCCCACCGCCTGAAGATCCGCGTCATCTGCGCGCGGGCCTATCACGCCCTTTTCATTTGGAACATGCTGATCCGGCCAACGGAAGAAGAATTGGCCTCGTTCGGCAAGCCTGACTTCGTCATCTACAACGCGGGCGCCTTCCCCGCCAACAAGCACACCAAGGGCATGACCTCGCGCACCAGCATCGACATCAGTATCGAAGATGGCGAGCTGGTCATTCTGGGTACCGAATACGCCGGCGAAATGAAAAAGGGCGTATTCACCATCATGAATTACCTGATGCCGAAGAAGGGCGTGCTCTCCATGCACTGCTCCGCCACGGCCGACCGCAACAGCGATCGATCGTCCCTGCTCTTCGGCCTGTCCGGCACCGGTAAAACCACGCTCTCGGCCGATCCCAAGCGCATGCTTATCGGCGACGATGAGCACTGCTGGACCGATTCCGGCATCTTCAACATCGAGGGCGGCTGCTACGCCAAGGCCATCAATCTCACCAACGAATCCGAGCCCGACATCTTCCAGGCCTTGCGTTTCGGCGCTGTGCTGGAGAATGTGGTCATCGACGAATCACGCCGCCAGGTGAACTTCTTCGACACCAGCATCACCCAGAACACTCGCGGTGCGTATCCGATCGAGTTCATTCGCAATGCCAAGATCCCCTGCGTCGCCGGCCATCCGACCGACATCATTTTCCTCACCTGCGACGCCTTCGGAATTTTCCCGCCCGTGAGCAGGCTCTCGCCCGAGCACGCCATGTACCACTTCATCAGTGGTTACACGGCCAAGGTCGCCGGCACCGAAGTCGGCGTTACCGAACCGGAGGTCACCTTCTCGCCCTGTTTCGGCGGACCCTTCCTCATGTGGCATCCGAGCAAGTATGCCGAACTGCTGGCCGCCAAGATGCGACAGCACAAGGCGAACGTCTGGATGGTCAATACCGGCTGGACCGGCGGTTCCTACGGCACGGGTTCGCGCATGAAGCTCTCCTACACCCGTGCCATCATCGACGCCATTCATGAAGGCCAGTTGGCCCGCGCTCCCTCGACGCCGGACCCTATCTTTGGCTTCGAAGTCATCACATCATGCCCGAACGCCCCGGCCGAGATCCTCCAGCCGCGATCGACGTGGCGAAATCCCCAGGCGTATGACGAGACGGCTCGCAAACTGGCCGGACTATTCAGGAACAATTTTTCGAAATACGAAGCCGGTGTAAGCGAAGCCGTGCGCTCGGCTGGACCTCGAATCTAATCAACCGATGAGTATGTTCCCCGCCTTTCGTCGGAGTCGCCCTCGCATGTCTTTCCGTATGTGCCATACGTTATTGTCCACCCTCGTTCTCGCATGCGGTGGGCTGTTGCTGATTGGCTGCAAGGGCAATGAACCAGGTCCTACGACCGCGCCCGCGCAGGTCACCGTCGCGACGGCCGCTCATGCGGAGTCGCCACCCACTACGCCGACGCCAAACGCCTCGGCCGCAATCTCATCCCCGCCTCTGCCGAAACCCATTACCACACCGTTCTCGTTCGATCCCGTCGATGTGGAACGTTTCCCGGAGGAGTCGCGGGGCTCGCTACGTGCCGCCGAGCAGAAAGCCAAAGACAATCCTCGTTCGGCCGACGCCGTCGGTGATCTGGGCATCGAATACCTCGCACATGATCTTTCCTTCGCCGCCGCGAGCTGCTTTGACTACGCGGTTGCTGCAGCTCCTGGCGAGACCCGCTGGCTTTACATGCAGGCAGTCGCGACCGAACGAATGGGGAAGAGAAATCAGGCGCTCTCCCAATACCGGACCCTTTTGACGCGCGAACCCAACCATGTCGGCGTCAATCGCAGTTACGGTCTGCTGCTCGCAAAGATCAATCCAACCCAAGCCGCAACCATCTTGGAACCGCTTTCCCTTAAGTACCCGGACGACGCATGGTCCTACCTCGGCCGGGCGAAGATTGCCCTGGCGGGAGGTCGCAAGACCGCCGCCTACAACCTGCTTACGAAGGCGGTCACGAAAGCCCCAAATTGGCTTGAGGCCCGCGAAGAATTGCTCAAGCTGGCCCGGGAGTCGAACCTCAAGGACGTGATCGCCAGGTACGAAGCCCCTATTGAGAATCCTGAGGAACCTGAGTTTCTTGGCGATCCTATTCTTGAAGACCTTCGAAAGCGCAGCGAGAAATCCCACAAGGCCGTCCTCCTGGCCCGCGCCCAGGCGGGTCAGAACTCTTCCGAATCCGCGAGCGAAAGCAAAGGCCTGCTCAGTAGTGGTGCTCGTCAATTCATACAGGCCGTCGCGGAACGCGAAAAACAGCTTCAGGCTGCCATCGAAGCCGACCCCAAGAACGTCACGGCCCTTAACGAACTCAGCGAGATGCTCCGGGATCGCGGACTTATTCGGCAGTCTGTCGAGCTTTCCCAAAAGGCCGTCCGTGACCTGCCCCAAGAGCTAATGGCAAGGGTCGCGCTCGTCCTCTCCTATGTAGCAGCCGGGAACTACCCGGAAGCGCTGAGCGAAGCCAAGAAGGCTCAAGCCATCGCACCCAATGACTGGCGTTCCGATTACCTTATTGCGCTTGCCCTGAGCAAGGTGGGCGGCAGCGATAAAGAAGCCCTCGATTACGCCCAGAGCGCCAAGAAAAGACAACCAAAGGCATCCATCGTGCATTGTATGGAGGGCATTCTGCTTTCGCGCAATGGTGACCCGGTCGGCGCCGAGACCGCGATCCAGAATGCCATCAGCCTCGATCCGCGCATCGCCGACAACTACATCGCGTTTGTTAGTCTGCCCAGTCGTCGCGACAGCCGCGAAGGCTGCGAGCGCGTCATCCGCGAGGTCGGCCTCAAGGTCCAACCAAACTCCGCCAAGCTCTACAACGCGCTGGCAAAGTTACTCCTGTCCACGTCGAATCCCACGCCGGCCGATTCGCTCATCGCCTCCCAGGCGGCGGAGGGCGCCTGCCTGTTGACTGAACGCAACCATGCCGCGTATTTGGACACCCTGGCCGTCGCACAGGCCAACGCAGGCGAATTCGACGACGCAATGGTCACCGCCAAGGCCGCCCTTGCGGTCGCCGAGAAGAACGGACCCGAGAATATCTTGCCCAGCATTCGCCAGCACATCGGCGCATTTCAGCGCAAAGAGCGCATCACCAAATTCGATTAGCAAACTCGGAGTCCTTCGTGCCATCCTTCGTCAAATCATCTACGCAGCACGCCGTCGCCACCGTTACGCTGGCGCGCCCGGAGATTCATAACGCTTTCAACGACGAAATGATCGCCGAGATCACGGCCGTCTTTGAACAGCTCGGCCGCGATCGATCCGTGCGGGCTGTCGTCCTCGCCGGGGAAGGCAAGAGCTTCTGCGCCGGCGCCGACGTCCACTGGATGAAGCGGATGGTCGGCTACTCCTTCGACGAGAACGTCGCCGACGCGATGACGCTTGCCAGCATGCTGCGAGCTATCCACGATTGCCCCAAGCCAGTAATCGCCCATGTCCACGGAGCAGCCCTGGGTGGCGGCACCGGATTGGTTGCCGCCTGCGACATGGCCGTCGCCCACGAAGGCGCGATCTTCGGCTTCACCGAGGCGCGCCTCGGAATTATCCCCGCGGTCATCTCGCCATACGCGCTGCACAAGATCGGGACGACACACGCCGGGCGATATTTCCTCACGGCCGAGCGCTTTCCCGCCGCCGACGCCCTCCGCATCGGTCTCGTATCAGCCGTCGTGCGCGACGACACCGAAGCGAAAGCCTGGATTGCAAACGTCATCAACGAAGTCAAATCCAACGGACCGGAAGCCGTCGCCGCCGCCAAGGCTTTGATCGACACTGTTTCGGAATGTGGGTGGAGCAACGTCGCGGCCGAGACATCCCGCCGGATTGCCGAGCGCCGCGTCTCTGCCGAAGGTCAGGAAGGCCTCAAGTCGTTCCTCGAGAAACGTAAACCATCCTGGACGACCGCGTCCTAGCCGACCGCGTCGCGAGGCAGCATGTTCAAGAAAGTTCTGGTTGCAAATCGCGGCGAAATAGCCGTCCGGGTCATGCAGACGCTGAAGCTGCATTCCATTCGCGCCGTAGCCGTGTATTCCAATCCCGATCACGACGCTCTGCATGCCGCGACCGCCGACGAAGCCTATGCGCTCTCAGGCTCCACTTCCGCCGAGACCTATTTGCGCGGCGAGCGCATCATCGAAATCGCGAAGCAATGCAAGGCCGACGCCATCCACCCTGGCTATGGCTTTCTCTCCGAAAACGCCGCCTTCGCGGAGGCCTGCCGCAACGCCGGCATCACATTCATCGGGCCTAACCCCAACGCGATGCGCTCCATGGGCGACAAGGTCGCCGCCAAGCAGGCCATGACGGCCGCCAATGTTCCGGTCGTGCCCGGCTGGAACGCACCGGCCGACGCCACGTCAGATGAGTTCCGCGGGCAGGCCGGCAAGATCGGCTACCCCGTGCTCATCAAGGCCGCTGCTGGCGGGGGTGGCAAAGGCATGCGCCTGGTCCACGACGAGTACGAGCTGGCTGGAGCTCTGGAAGCCGCGTCGCGCGAAGCCAAGGCCGCCTTCGCCAACGGCCGCGTCTTCCTCGAGAAGTACATTGCCAAACCGCGCCACGTCGAATTCCAGATCTTCGGCGACGAGCACGGCCACGTCGTCCACCTCAACGAGCGCGAGTGCTCCATTCAACGCCGCTATCAGAAGCTGATCGAGGAATCGCCCTCAGTTGCGATGACACCCGAGTTGCGGCGGGAGATGGGCCAGGCCGCCGTACGCGCAGGGCAGGCCATCGGTTACACCAATGCCGGTACGGTCGAATTCCTGCTCGATGCCAACGGCAAGTTCTATTTCCTTGAGGTCAACGCACGCCTGCAGGTCGAACACCCCGTTACCGAGATGACCACGCGGCAGGACCTCGTCGCGTTGCAGCTTCGTGTCGCCGCCGGCGAAAAACTGCCCTTCGGGCCCGACGGCATCCCCCCGCAGGGTCACGCCATCGAATGCCGCATCTGCGCCGAGGACGCGGCCAACAACTTCATGCCGTCGATCGGCCGCATTCACGTCTTCCGCCCGCCGAGCGGCGCCAACATCCGCGTGGACACCGGCGTCACCGAAGGTGCGCAGGTGACCGTGCACTACGACCCGATGCTGGCCAAGCTGATCGTCTGGGGCCAGGACCGACCGGATGCCATCGCCCGCATGCGCCGCGCCCTCCGCGACTTCGCCATCCTCGGTGCAACGCACAATATCGACTTCCTCGAACGCGTCCTCGCCCATCCCGCGTTTCAGTCCGGCGACCTGCACACCCACTTCCTGGAGGAACACCCGATTGCCGCCGAGTCCGCCCCGAAATCCGACGAGACCGCCGCCATCATCGCCGCTCTTGCCCAACAATCCGGCCCGCGCGGCGTTGCCATGGCCGGGGCCGCTCAAACCGCAATTCATCCAAGCCCCTGGTCCTCGACCAGCTGGCGCATGCTGTAATTTGGAATGATCGAGACACACGCCAAATGAACCAGAGCACCGCGGCGCAAGCCCACTGTCGTGCAAACACTTCATTGGCGAAAGTAATGTAAGAAGCGTAACTCTCGACCGCTGGCTCGCGCCAGCGGCTCTGTGGGATGCGCCAGGCGCATGCGATGACTCGCACCACAAATGCTGTCGCGTATCGCGGCGTCGAGAAACCCTGCACCCGCGCAGCTCGTTCGGTAGTGATTGCCTCCCCGCTTTCGCTATTTGCTCCTCCACACACCTCCACCTAACCCGCTACACTCTTAACGAATGCCCAAAGTCATCCTGCGAGCCGCCGACCGGAACATCGACGTCGAATTAACCCCCGGCGGCGCGGCCGGCCACTGGACGGTCGGACTCGACGGCGCCGCGCGCAACGCCGACGTAACCTGGATCGGCCCGAACGAGGGCCGCCTGCGCCTGGACGACCGCATCATTCCCTTCTTCATTCACTCGAACGGCACGAAGCACGACATCTGGGTGGACGGACACGTGCACCGCCTCGATTCCGCCTCCGGGGCGAAGCGCGGCGACGCGGGACACGCCGACGCGGCCGCCGGCTCCGACCTTCGCGCCCCCATGCCCGGCACGATCCTGCGCGTGAATGCCAAACCCGGCGCGACCGCGAAGGTCAATGAGCCGATGGTCGTCATGGTCTCCATGAAAATGGAAATGACGCTCAACGCCCCCCGTGCGGGCAGGATCAAGGCCGTTCACTGCAGCGAGAATCAACTGGTCGAAATGGGCGCACTGCTGGTTGAGCTGGCCGAGGACAGCGATGCCGAACCTGCCTAAGTACGTACGCGTCGTCGAAGTCGGGCCGCGCGACGGGCTGCAGAACGAGTCCGCGAAGGTATCGACCGTCGACAAGCTCGCCATGATCACCGGCCTGGTCGAAGCCGGACTCGAATCGATCGAAGTGGCTTCGTTCGTGAACCCGGCCCGCGTCCCGCAGATGGGCGACGCGACCGAAGTGATCGCCGGACTGCCGCACGCGCCGAACGTCACTTACTCGGCGCTGGTACCGAATATGAAAGGCCTTGAGCGCGCCATCGCCACGGGCGTGAAGCGCATCGCGGTGTTCACGGCGGCTTCGGAAACTTTCACGCAGAAGAACATCGGAGTGACCATCGCCGAGTCGCTGACGACGTTCGGCGAAGTCGTCCGTGCAGCCCGCGCCGCCGGCATGAGCGTTCGCGGCTACGTCTCCACCAGCTTCGTCTGCCCGTACGAAGGCGAGATTGCCCCGAGCAAAGTTCGCGACGTGACCGAGTCGTTGCTCGCCATCGGCTGCGATGAGGTCGCCATTAGCGACACCATCGGCGCGGCCAGCCCGGAAGACGTACTCCGCGTGCTCGCGCTCCTGCTCGAAAAGACGCCGGTCACTCAGATCGCATTGCACATGCACGATACCTACGGCACCGCCCTCGCCAACGTCTATGCCGGTCTGCAACTCGGCGTCACTACCTTCGATTCCAGCCTCGGCGGACTGGGCGGCTGCCCGTTCGCACCGGGTGCGGCGGGCAATCTGGCGACCGAAGACCTGGTCTACATGCTGGAACGCATGGGCATCCGGACCGGCGTTAACATGGACCGGCTGATCGCGGCCGCCCGGCGAATTCAGCAGGTCATCGGCCGCGAACTTCCCAGCCGCCAACTGCGACGATGTATTTCCGCCCCTTCGGCCAGCCGATGAAAAGGGATGGATTTTCCATCGATTGAGGCCTCCGCGCCGCGCCCGTCCGTCAGTCCCAGATTGCAGGCCGCGGCACTACTGGCACTCACCCTGGTGGTCTTCGCCGGCACGTTCCGCAACGGCTTCATCTGGGACGACGACGACTACATCATTAACAACGAAACACTTCAGAACGCCGATGGCCTGAGTCGCATCTGGTTCGACATCGGCGCGACGCCGCAGTATTACCCGCTGGTCTTCACCACCTTCTGGCTCGAACACCACGTCTGGGGCCTTCATCCCGTCGGCTATCACGTCGTCAATGTCCTTCTCCATGCCGCAAGCGCGATCCTGCTGTGGCTCGTGCTGCGACGGCTGGAGGTACCCGGAGCATGGCTGGCCGCGGCGCTCTTCGCCATCCATCCTGTGCAGGTCGAATCGGTCGCCTGGATCACCGAACGCAAGAACGTGCTCGCGGGGGTTTTTGTCTTCGCAACCATGCTCTGCTACCTCGAGTTCGCCGGAATCGGCCGGCGTGCAAACCGCGCGATCGACGGTCGCGCGTGGTACGTGACAGCACTTGCACTCTTCACGGCGGCGTTGCTGTCGAAGACCGTCGCCTGCACGTTGCCCTTCGTGCTTGCCGCGCTCATCTGGTGGAAGCGCGGGAAACTCACGCGCCACGATCTGCTACCGCTGCTGCCCTTGGTCGCAATGGGTGCGGCGCTGGGACTGCTGACCGTCTGGGTCGAGCGGCATCACGTCGGTACGAAGTTCGTCGACCTTGGCATCCAGGGACTCGACCGGCCGCTGATCGCCGGGCGTGCCATCTGGTTCTACCTGTCCAAGCTGGTCGCGCCTGTCTCCATCTGCTTCAACTATCCGCGCTGGACGATCGACCCGCATGTCGGGTGGTATTACGTCTGGCCCGCCGCCGTCCTTCTCCTGACCGCGGCGCTCTGGCGGCAGCGCAGCGTCTGGGGTCGCGGTCCGTTCACCGCATGGGCGTGTTTCATCATCGTCCTTGGTCCGGCGTTGGGCTTCGTCGACGTCTATCCGATGCGCTACTCGTTCGTGGCCGACCACTTTCAGTACCTGGCCTGCGCCGCGCCCCTTGCGCTGCTGGCCGCGTTAGGCGTCGGCGCCTGGCAGCGATTCGCCACTTCGAGTCTGGGGCCGCGCGTCGTCATACCCATGGGTGTGCTGGCGGCGCTGGGTGGACTGTCGTGGAAGCTCACGCACAATTACGCTGGCAACGACACGGTCTGGCGGGCCACCATCCGCACGAACCCGCAATCGTGGATGGCCATGACCAACTATGCCCACATGCTGGCGGCCGACGGACAGAGCGATGAAGCCACCAAGCTGCTGCGGAAAGCACTGACGCTTCGCGATGATATGCCGGAGATCCACCGCAACCTCGGCAGCCTGCTTATGTCGACAGAACCGGCCGCGGCACTCACACACCTCCGGCGGGCTGTTGAGCTGGCACCGAATGATTCCGAGCAGCGCACGCTGCTGGCGACCGCCCTCGAAAAGAATGGCCAACTTCGCGAGGCGTACGACGAGTACTCGTTGGCCGCACGACTTGACCCGCACAACGAGGTCGCCGCGCAGGGCATCACCGGACTGCTCGCGAAGGCCAATTCGGCGCAAAGACCGCGGCTCTTGCAATAACAGCCCGCACCCCCGGCCCTCTCCCGAGGGGAGAGGGAGTAAGCCGTCCGGCGACGATACTATTAGGCACGATGGAAATCGTGCGGCTGGCCCAAGTCGATTCCACTAACTCCGAAGCACGGCGACTGCTCGCGGCCGGCAAGCCCGCCCCCTTTGCCGTGCTGGCGGACGAGCAGACGGCAGGGCGCGGCACCCAAGGACGATCGTGGAGTTCGCCGCGCGGTGCGGGCATTTACCTTTCGATCGTGCCGGCATTCCTCCGGCCGTGGCCGATCCACTCGATGTACTCGGTAGCCGCCGGCATCGCCTGCGCTGAAGTGCTGCTCGATCGACTGGGTGTGACAATCGAACTGAAGCCGCCCAACGATCTGTACCAGGGAGGCCGCAAGCTCGGTGGGATTCTGGTAGAGACGAGCGTACGCGGCGACGCACTGGCGTCGCTGGTTGTCGGCATCGGTATTAACGTCCTTCAGGTGCCGCATCGGACGGATGGCCGCGTTCGGACCACCAGCCTGCAGGAGCTCCTTCCGCATCTACCCTGCATCGAAATCATGCCAATCGTCGGCGATCTTCTGGTTCGCGTTCCCTTGTGGCTCGGCCGTCCGGCCGAAAATGACGTTCAAACCATCGAAGCCAGTTTCAAGCGCTGGCGCATGCGCGAGCCCGCGTGAGGTCACCCATGTTCAGCGGAACACCAGGAAACACGGAAATTCATGGAAAGTTCCGGAACAGCCCGGCTGACGCCGGAGAGTAGCGAACAGGAGAATGGTCCAGCAGTTGATAATGCAGTCCATCGCATAAGACGTAGTCTGGCTCACCGTTCCATCTACTTACGGTTTTGTGAATCCGAATTGCGACTGACGTGTATATATGGCAGGATCGAACCCATCGGGGAATAAGAAATGAAACCAATCGCCGCACTCGTAGTGACCACCGGGTTGATCACCGCTACAGGCATGGCGCGTACGACGCAGCCGGGCCTGCTGGATCAAGCTTCAGGACGGGCGCTTACCACCCGCCCCGTGCGCTGGGCAGCATTCAGCCAACCTGCGCGGCTCTATCCTTCGGCCGAGGCAGAATGTAAGGCTGAGTACCAGGCAACCGTTGAATTGGACAGGGTGCAATGCAGTCGTGCCATCGCCGACTGCTACAAGCGACATGGGATGGTAAGAGAAGGATACACGCCAAACCGGCCCGACGTTGAAGGGTTCACGGCATGCCGGATCGCTGCCGCCGAGGAATACCAAGCTGCTCTGAAGGTGGCGGTGTCCAGATACAAGCGATGCGTCGCGGCAGCGCGGGCGGAGACGCAGGCGGCTCAATAAGTGCCGCTAGAAATCCTGACCAGACACGAATGCGGCGATGTCGTCGCCGTTCACCAACGAATCATCATTCATGTCGCCGCGCTCAATGTCGCAGTCGGGATAGGTGGTGTGATACGCCGCCGGATCGAGCAACGCGAGTATGAACGGTGCCACATCCAAGCCATCCTGCGCATTGTCGCAGTTCATGTCGCCGAGTGTGACGGGCGTCTGGCACTGCAGGTCGGTCACGCGAACATCGTCGATGGCGGCCTCGGTGTTCGAGTTGGCTGGATTGTCGCTGGCCGAAAAACGAATCCGCATCTGGGCGGTCGGTTGAACGAAATCCAGAACGCGGAAGGTCACCTTCGACCAACCCGGGCTATGCGGGATTGATTCGAGCGTGGTCCAGCTCTGACCGTTGTTATTGGATATCTCGACCGTGAGGAGGTCGCTGGTGGTTGTGCTGCAGAAGAACCAGCGATAGTAGGACACAACCGGATTCGTCAGGTCGCTCAGATCGATCAACGGCGACGTGAGCCGGGTAGGACCACCGTCGAGATCTGCCGCGGACACCGAGCCGCCAACGCTGCCCTGACCTGTCACATAACACATCGTTCCGATGCCGGCAGGATTATCGTCGCCGGGCTGCACCGGCTCACCGGTGCTGTTCGAGGTCGGGTTCGGATCGACCCGAACCCACGCCCCGCCCGTCACGGATGTATTGGCGACTGTCCAACCTTGATCGGTATCGAAGTTATCGCTGAGTCGAACAACTTCATTGCCAACGGGCACGGTCAGATGAAGGGCCGGCGCGCCGACCGGATAGTTCGCCGTCGTGCCGCCACTCCCATGCGCTGTGAAATAGAACTCAGGCGTTCCGCCGCAGCTCGTGGTCGGCAGCGCGGCCGTGTAATCATTTCCATTCGCGTTCACCAGCGGGTAGGTGACGAAGGCATCCTGCGGCGAGGTTCTCCAATGCAGCGACACCGAACCTGTCACTACTTGCTCGAGATTGTCGGTCACTCGCACTGTCATGGTCGATGCCTGGTTCGCGGGAATTGCCGCCGGCACACCATCCGGCAATTCAATCCGCACCGGCACTGTGGCGTAGTCGGCCTGATAGGTGAGTGCGGCGTAGGCCTCTTCCGCATTGGCCCGAATCTGGCTGGCAGGCAGCAAGAAACCGGTGGCGCCGGTGTCGCGCAGTTCGTAGCAGAAACCCAGAATGCCCAGCTCGTGATAGGCCCAATCCAGCGACACGCCTGAGGCGGGGTAGATGTTCGTGTATATCTGTCCCTGTCGATAGAACTTGCCGTGCACGCCACGGATCAGCTCCATCATGGTCGTACCCATGACGTCGAACGTGGCCTGGTCGGCGGTCGGTAGGGTCTGAAAGCCCCAAGGCCAGAGAATCAACTGCGAGAAACTGTGCAGATCGTTGTACGTCACAATATTTGGGTGGGCGAGCAGGAAGTCACGCATGGCTCGCGTCTCGGGTTCTGAGAATGCCGACGGTCCGCGATAGGTGTCGTTGGACGGAACGGTGCTGGCTCCCTCGCCACCCCAGCCATAGCCCCAGTTGCGATTGATATCCACGCCGTCGGCCGAAGTCACCTGGTTATCGCCGTTGTTGTCGCGGAGGTTCTTGCGCCAGTCGCGATCGGTCGTCCACGAATAGATGTATCCGTCGACATTGAAGATCGGGACGATGAAGAACTCGCAGCGATCGACCAGTTCGTGTACGCGCAGATCGCTGTCGTAATTGCGGATGAATTGATCGGCGACGTAAAGGCAGACGGGCACGGAAATCCACTCGCGGGCGTGCTCGCATCCATGGAACAACACACCCGGCTTCGTGCCCGTACCAGGACCCGTTATGCGAATGGCACGGATTGGCCGGCCTTGGAGCGTTTGTCCGACGATCACCAACTGGGCCAAGTCAGGCCGCAGGGCGATCAACGAATCCACGTATGCATTGATCTGGGCGTTGTCGAAGTAAGTATCGAATGGCCCGGCCGCGCCTTCAGGTCCAGTCGCAATGCCGGCCCGCTCGCGGTCGATCTCGTCCTGCACATTGGGGATCAGCGTTTCAAACTTCAGTCCGCTGCCGAGGAGTTCATCGTGCTGTCGCGGCGAGACGCGGATGTCGATGGGGCCGATGCCGATTCGCTCGCTCCACAAGCGGCTGGCGAGCGCGACTGCCTTGTCGACCTCGACCTGGCTGGTCGTAAAGACGCGGACGACGCGATGGCGGTCGTATCGAACGGGACCAGCGTGCGCATGGCAAGGCAGGACAGCCACCCAAGCGGTTACACAAAGCCAACGTTTGAACATGCACTCCCCGCGACGCGGCCATTAAAAAGGCCGAAATCGGCTCAAAAACTCAAGAATGTGTATGAACGTATCATACCGCACGTGCGAGACTTAACCAAACATTTGCGCAGGTGTCCGCCGCCCATTGCAGGCGCGCGTCTCCGCAACACACCTGGCCTGCTCGCTTGATTCACCAACCAACCAGACGGATACTTGAGACCTCTGATGCCGAACGGAAGCGGTCCGGCATCAGTATCTGCAGTCGGGTGCACTTCATTTCACAGGAGGGTTGGGGCAATGTTTCGTCACACGCGCATTTTTGCTGGATACACACTCGTGGTTGCTTGCGTCAGCATGCCAGCGATGGCCGCACCGGTAAGCTGGATCAATGACAGCGATGGCCAATGGAACGTCGCCACCAACTGGAGCTCGAACCCCGCGACGCCCGGTCCCGCGGATGACGTCACCATCAATCGCCCGGCCGCGAATCCCATTATCAACCACAGCGGCAACATCGACACGATCAATTCGCTGAGCCTGAGTGAAACGCTCTTGATGACGGGCGGAAATCTCAATCTCACCAATGCGTCCGTCGTGAACGCATCCGGCAACCTGTCGATGCAGTTCGGAACGGTTGCGATCGGCGCGCCGGGTCTCACGGTGAACGGCCGCGTTGAATGGGCCGGCGGAAACCCGGCGGTTAATGGCCCCGGAACGCTGACGGTGAGTGCTTCCGGCAACGCAGCTATCATCGGTGGCGGGCAGCTCAATACGGTCGCACAGGTCAACGGCCCGACGCTCTGGACGTCCGGCAATCTTATTTTCAACAACGGCACATTCAATAACGCGGGGACGCTTACAGCCCAGGCGCCGGCCGGTGTATTCGCCGACAACAGCGGAACCAATCTCTTCACCAACTCCGGTACGGTGACATCCGTGCCCGGTCCGGCCAGTACGACCGAATTCCGCATGCCGGTGACGAACTCGGCAATCGTGAACTCCAACAACGGCGAACTCTTTTTCACGCGCCCCGTCACGAATACGGGCACGCTGAGCATCGCGGCCGGCGCAACGATGACATTTACGAACACGTCCAGCTTCAACGTCGGCACGAGCTTCACCGGACCAGGCAGAGTTCGCTTTAACGGAGGCACGCACACTTTCAGCACGCCGATCGACTTCAACACGCGGACCGTCGACCTGGTATCCGGAACGTTCACCGGCCCCGGGAATCTCACGTTCCGCGGTCCGTTCAACTGGACGAATGGCACGGTAAGTGGTGCCGGCACGGTGGATATCACCGCCACAGGAACGATGAGCCTGCTCAACGATCTAACCATGAGCAGAGGTTTCACGAATAACGGAACGATCGACTGGCCCAACGGCAACGTCTTCTTCACCGGTGGAACCCTGCTGAACAACAGCCTGATGACGGCGCGAGCCCCGGACCGCGTGCTCGTCGAAAATAGCGGCACGAACCTGTTCACCAATGCCGGAACGTTGAACGTCAACCCCGGCGAGGGCCACTCCATCGAATTCCGCATGCCCGCGACGAATACCGGCACGATAAACGTGCAATCCGGCACGCTTTTCGTCACGCGGCAGTTCACGAATAACTCGACGGTGAGCGTACCTGCCGGGACGGATCTGCAATTCTTCAATGGTCCGACGACGCACAATGCGGGTATCAACTACAGCGGGACGGGCTTCATCAATTTCGGCAGCGGCACGCACACTTTCAATACCCCCTACAACTTCGGCAATCGCGTCGTTTACTTGTCGGCCACGTTGATGGGCAGTTCGGATTTCACCTTCCCGGGTCGACTTGAATGGTTCTCGGGCACGATATCAGGCGCCGGCAACCTGAACCTGCCGGCCAATTCGGACTTGTTTGTCGATGGTGACATAACCCTGCAGCGGATCATGAACTTGAGCGGCGATATGCTCTGGTTCACGGGCAACATCTTCATGGTGAATGGAACGATGAATAACAACGGTTCCATCACGGTCGTCTCGACCGGGTTTGTCATCCTCGAAAACGGCGGCACGAACATTTTCAATAACGCCGGCCTTTATTCGTCCGATCCCGGCAACGGCTTCTCCAACGAAATCCGCCTGCCCCTGGTTCATACAGGACAGATCAACGTCATTTCGGGAGAGCTCGGCATCACTCGCACCTTTACGGACAGCGCCCCCATCGACGTTCCCGTGGGCACCGAGCTGTCGCTCGGCGGCGCCTCGACATACAACAGCGGCACGTCATTTACCGGCGGCGGCAACATCAACTTTTTCGCTAATGTCCACACCTTCAACACCAACATTAACTTCGGCAATCGGGCCGTCGACCTGGCCAATGCGACGCTGACGGGCGCCGGCAACCTTACCTTCCCCGGCTCGCTCACGTGGACCACTGGAACCATCTCCGGTGCGGGATTGTTGAGCATTCCGGTTGGCGGCAACATGAAGTTGTCGGCCGACAAAGCCCTGCAACGGAATCTTCAGAATGCCGGGACAACCACCTGGACCAGCGGCAATATCTTCCTGAATAGCGTCACGATCACCAACACCGGAACCTTCAACGCAAATTCGAACAGCGTTCTGCTGGAAAATGGCGGGACGAACTCGTTCGTTAATTCCGGTTCGCTCATCCGCAATGGCGGCGGGTCGGCGGAGTTGCGGCTCCCGATTACGAATACCGGGTTGATCGACGTCCAACTCAACTCGCTGAGCATGACGCGACCTGTGACGCAGACCGCTGGTGAGATTCGGCTGTCCAACGCCAACATCGTCGGCAACACTACCATCGGCATCAGCGGCGGAAGCCTTACGGGTAACGGGCAAGTGACGTCGTCGACGCTGACGAACTCGGCGATCACAGCGCCCGGTTTGGCTGCGGCACAGGCGGGTCGCGTGGCCGTCCTGGGCAACTTCACGCAGGCAGCCACGAGCATCTACAACGTACAGATCGGCGGCGCGGCGCCGGTGCAATATGACCGGCTGGCCGTTACGGGGAATGCGAACATCAACGGAACGCTGAATGTCTCGCTCATCAATGGGCACGCTCCCGCGGCCAACAATGAACACCAGATCGTGGACGGCGGCGTCGTGAACGGAACGTTCGCGACGGTCAATCTGCCGCCTATCGGCGCACCCCTGCGATGGCATCTCGTCTATCACCCCGACGAGGTGGTGCTGCGGGCCATCCTTCCCGGGGATGCGAATTGCGACGGCGTGGTGAACAACGCCGATATTCCGCCATTCATCATGGGTCTCGTGAATCCGAATGGCTATCTGACCGCGCAGGCGCCCTGTGACCTCGACCGACTCGATATGAACAACGACGGCAGGTCGGACGGCAAGGATATACAGATGTTCATCGACGTGCTGTACTAGGTTCTCGCGTTCAGTATCCGCCTTGGCGCTGTCGGTCGCGCTCTAATGCACTCTGGATGATGCGCTCGCTTATTCGATAATCGGTACAGCGCAAAGCGTCGATGGCTGGGGCCAGCGAGATCAACCCGCGTTCCGCGCCGAGCTCGAGGGTACCCAGCGTACCAATGACGTGAAGACCTCTTGACTTGGCAACGCGTCGGCCATCACGCTCGTCTATCAGCAAGACTGCGTGTAATTCCTCTGCAAGCGCCAGTGCCTCGAGCTCGCCGCGGTCAAGTCGCGGCACGGGCTGGATTTCTCCAGGCGCCTTAATGACCACCCACGCCGGCCGGCCCGCGAGAAAACCACGGACTATTTGGGGTGCCCTTTGGTGTCGCAATTCCTCCACCACTGCAGGCGGGACGAAAACTGTACCGAATAGGTCAGGCAGCAGATGCTCATGGCCAATCAGAATCAGGTACTGAAGGGGTGAAGTATCTGAAACGACAATCATTGATCAAGCTGAGTCCGGATCGCCGCCAAGTCCGCCTCATACTCCTGCTGTGTAGGCAAATCCTCGATCACGTGGTGGCGCTTGAGGATCGCATCAGTTTCGATGCGGCTAATTCCCAGCGAGTCCGACAATTCGGCTCGGCTGATCTTGTCTTGTCTATAAAGTTCGACCAGCGTGGCTTCCTTTGCTGCGACGCTTGGGTCCTGCCCGTGCTGCCCTAAGACACCCTCCACGTTGCTGGACACCGTGAACGAGATCGTCATGCGATATGACCCTTATTCAGTAGAGCATATCACCGGTACGCCGCGAAAGCAGCACTGGGAAGAATATCAGACCGTCGTACGTATGGGCTAGGACCTCAGTTTCCGCGTTGCGGCAGGCCGAGACGGATGCGGACGGCGTCGAGACGGCGGAGTTCGTCCGGCGAGAGCTGGATGACGTGGCCTAGTTGTCGTGCGACGAACAGCATGTGGGCGGCGTGCTCCAGCTTTTCGAGCTTGTAGTAGGCGTCGATCGGACTCGTGCCCACAGTGACGGCTCCATGCCGTTGCAGCACCAGGGCGTCGTGCTTCTCGATCAGTCCGGCCACGACATGGGCGCCTTCTTCGCTGCCGGGGGTGCCGTATGGCGTCGTTGGGATTGCGCCGAAAGTGAGAACCACTTCGGGAATGACAGGGTCCTCCATCGAGACGCCGGCATAGCTAAAGGCCGTCGCAACGGGCGGATGGGCATGGACGACCGCGCGGACGTCCGGACGGCGACAATACACCTCGAGGTGCAGCGGCATTTCACTCGACGGCCGCGTACCGACTTCCAATTGCTCACCGTCCAGCGACACTCGCACGATCTGTTCGGGCCGCAACTCCCCCAGGTAAGTGCCACTCGCGGTGATGAGGACTTCTTCGTCTCCCAATCTGGTCGATAGGTTGCCGTCGGACGCAGCCACGAAGTCATGCTCGTAGATTCGCCGCGCGACCGCGATCATTTCTTCCTTGAGTTTGGCTTCCATTGACATAGGCGGGGACTGCTAGCGTTGCAGATTGGGATTATTCGCGAATTCTTCCATTATCTTCACACTGGCGCTCGCGCCGATGCGACTGGCGCCCGCGCGGATCATATTCATTGCGTCTGCGGCCGAGCGAATTCCGCCGGCGGCCTTCACTTTCAAGCCGGCGCTCGACACGGTTTTCGCCATCAGCTCGACGTCCGCCGCAGTCGCTCCGCCGGGTCCGAAACCGGTGGACGTCTTCACGTAATCCGCGCCAGCGCGAATGGATGCCTTACACGCGCGAACCTTTTCATCATCGCTTAGCAGCGCGGCTTCGATGATCACCTTGCAGTGTGCCCGACCTTCGCGGCAGGCTTCGACGACCGCGCGAATGTCACGCTGCACTTCTTCATCCTTGCCGGCCTTGAGCAGCCCGACTGCAATGACCATGTCGACCTCTGTCGCACCGTCGTGGATAGCCCGTGTCGCCTCGAAGGCTTTGACGACCGATGCGCTGGCCCCGAGCGGGAAGCCCGCCACCGTGCACACCTTGACCGTCGAGCCGGCTAACAGGTCGGCGGCCATTCGCACGTAGCACGGATTCACGCAGACCGTCGCGAATGCAAACCGCCGGGCTTCTTCGCACAGGCGCTCGATGTCCGCCGGCGTCACCTCGGCCTTGAGGGCGGTGTGGTCGATGTAGCCGGCCATTTCCTGAGTGGTCATGCCGCTATCAAACACAAAAAGCCGGTGGATCGCAAAATCCGCCGGCTTCGAGTTTGTCGGTCGGTAAGCGAGACGACCTTATTCGTCTTCGCCCCCATCATCATCATCCCCGCCGATTTCGGCCTCGGCCTGAGCAATCCAGGCCTTCGGGCCGCCCTTGGCATAGCCGAGGCGGGCCACGACTTCCTCCTCGCCATCCAGCACTAGAATGGTCGGGAAGCCCTGCACGCCGAATTTCTTGGCGAGCTTGTCGTTCTGGGCCTTAAGCTTCACCGGCAGTGCCTTCTTCTTGGGGAAGTCGAGCTTCACCAGGATGAACTTCTCGTTGGCCCACTTCTTGAACGTCTTCTTGGTAAATACTTCCTTGTCGAGCTTGATGCACCAGCCGCACCAGTCGCTGCCGGTGAAGTCGACGAAGAGCATCTTGTTTTCTTTCTTCGCGAGCGCCAGCGCCTGCCTGTAATTGGTCATCCACTCGCCGGGCTTCGCTGAAGCCAGCGACGCGGACTCTTCTTCATCGGCCTTGGACTTCTTCTTCTTGGCGGCCTTGATCTCGACCAGTTCCGTCGTCGTCTTTTTGCCGGCGTCGGCAGTCTCCCTACGGACGATGCCGCCGGGCGCCTCCTCGGAGTACCAGGTCTTGCCGCTGCTGCCGGCGACCCAGCGAGCGCTGAATTCGCGCCCGGCCGCCTTCACCGTCTCGGTCCCGTCGCCGGTCATGCCGGTCGGGGCGTTGAGCATCTTGGCCTTGGCGGCGCTGATCAGCCGGGGCACCTGGACCTTCTTCTCGCCCTCGAGCTTGCCTGCCGTCGTCGTGGTGACGTTGATCACGGCCTTGTCGTCGGTCAGTTCGATCAGCTCTTTGGTAACGGACTTTTCCGTCTCGCCTTCGGTCACTTTGAAGACCGCGATGGTGCCAACCTTGCATTTGGCCCAGCTAGCGTATTCGGGATTGTCGACCTTCTCTGATGCGGACGGCTTGGCCCACAACGCCGCCGGGGCGCAGAGCAATGTGACCGCGATCAATTTTGTGCTGAGTCGTAGCGATGGCATGCGAATCTCCTTGATTGGGTGCGATCCGGGTATTGTATCTTCCGCCTTGGATGCAATCGACAGGCAACCTCGCCTTATTCCAAAGGACAGAAACATCTTCATATAACGGCCAGTCCGGCCCCAATTCTCAGTCGTCCCGGTCGGATTCGCGCAACGTGCCTCCTCCTCAAAATGTCCATGATTCACCGCGTCTTGGCAGCCTCCGACCGCCGCCCTAGCATGCCAGAATTCGGTCCCGCATTCGGCTGGACCCGCCCGGGGTACCCATGAAACTTCACGAATATCAGGCCCGCCAGCTCCTTCAGCAGGCCGGCATCCCTGTTCCGCAATTCGAAGTCATCGACAAGGACGATCAGGCCTCGGCCGCCTTCAGCCGTCTGAACGTGCCGGAAGTCGTGGTCAAGGCACAGGTTCACGCCGGCGGCCGCGGCAAGGCCGGATATGTGGTCCTGTCCAAATCGGCCGACGACGTGCGGCAACACACCGAACGTATGCTTCGCGTACCCATGGTCAGCAAGCAGACCGGCCCGACCGGCGTCAAGGTCAGCAAGGTATTGATCGCCCCGGCGGTTGAGATCGCCCGCGAGTTTTACGTCGGGGTGGTGGTCGATCGGGCCAAGGGCCGGCCGGTCATCATGGTCAGCAAGGAAGGCGGCGTGGAGATCGAGGAGGTCGCGGCCAAGAACCCCGACGCTATCGTTAAGGAATGGCTGCACCCCCATCTCGGCGTGCAGCTCTACCAAATTAGGCGACTCGTTGCTGCCCTGGGCCTCACCGGTCAGGCTGCCGCGGATGCGGGCAAGACCATCGTCGCGCTGACCAAGCTCTTCCTTGACAAGGATTGCTCGCTGGCGGAAGTGAACCCGCTGGTACAGACCAAGGACGGCAAGATGCTGGCTATCGATGCCAAGCTCACCTTCGACGACAACGCCCTATTTCGTCATACCGAAATCGAAGGGATGGCGGACTTGGCCGAGGAGAACCCCAACGAGATTCGCGCGAAGAAGGCCGGGCTCTCTTACATCGCCCTGGACGGCAACATCGGCTGCCTTGTCAACGGCGCAGGCCTGGCCATGGCCACCATGGACATCATCAAGCTGCATGGCGGCCAGCCCGCCAACTTCCTCGACGTGGGCGGCAGCGTGACGGCCGAAGGCGCGATCGAGGCGTTCCGCATCATCCTGGCCGACCCGAAGGTGAAGGGCGTGCTGGTGAACATCTTCGGCGGCATCGCCAAGTGCGACCTGATCGCCGAGGCGCTGATCAAGGCGGCCAAGGACGTGGGCTTCCATGTGCCGGTCGTTGTCCGCCTCGAAGGCACCAATGTGGACAAAGCCCGTCAGTTGCTGAAGGAGGCGAATTTGAAGGAACTCGTTCCTGCGACGGATTTGACGGACGCGGCGAAGAAAGTGTGCGCAGCGGTGTAGTCTTTTTCGCATGCAATGAAGAATCTGCATTATTCTGAATTTCTGCAGTGGGCTGAAACAAAAGGCATTGCATTCGATCCGGCATATCCACGCTCGGGAACTCTCAGCTACGTCGAGAATCAGGATTCGCGCTTCTGGGTAACGCCAAAACAGCCGGAGCAGCAACCATTCTTCATTGCCTCATTGCTGGAGCTGCTCGGCGATTGGCAATGGTGTCGTGCCTGGCGATCCAAAGGAAGCTGGCCGTCGCCTGCTCATATCGATCCGGACGACTTCAACGAACTGGTCGAAATGACCATCCTTCGCGGGCTGGGGTTGCCCTTGGGTACCACCGATGCGGTGGAGTTCGAAAGAGGAGAACTAAGCCAGCTAATTACGCTCTTGTTCACTACAACGGTGTTCGGCTGGTCGGTCGCTGAGGACCTCTACGTGGTGCCGGATCACGGTCGCGAGTTCCTGAAGTGCTCCCACGATGACGTCGTCCACGCAATCTTCCGCGATGCGAATGACGTTCAATCGTGGGTGCAGAAAATGTCCAAGCGCGGCTTCGACCTCCCAACCGAGCCTCCGGACGGGACTTTCAAGCGACCCGCGTGGATGATGCCGTCGCCAGCCGAGTGATGTCCGCGCGTTGATAACATTGGATATCAACTAATTGCTAGAATAGTGGCATGCCTACATCGGCCGAACGCGTTTCCGAAAACGTGCCCGGCGACTTCTATGTGGTAAACGACCTCTGTCTCCGTTGCTGCCTTCCCCACGGCGAAGCCCCTGAATTGCTTAACGACCTGGCGAAGGACTTCGACCAGTGCTACTTCCGCCGTCAGCCGCAGAGCCCCGCGGAGACTGAGCAGGCCATACAGGCAATTCATGTTTCGTGCGTGTGCGCGCTACGTTACGCAGGCAGCGATCCGCAAATCCTCGCCCGGCTGAAGGAGCTTGGTGATGCCCACCAATGCGATCAGCTTCAGAAAAACCATTCGCCGCCTTAGGCTCATACGCCGCTGGCAAGGACTGATATTTGCCGTTGGCGGCACGACCGTTTTGGGCTGCCTGGCCTGTCGTCCATACATGGCGCCGGAGGGTCCGTGGGAGGCGCGCCGCGACACCATTCGGCACAAATGCACCGAGCTGCAGAACCACGACTGAATGCATCACGCAAAGCGCAAACCCGACCTGATCTGGTACACGTATTCCTGGGCTGTCATCGCCTTCATCGCCGCCGCGTATGGCTTCGGATTAGGCGTCAAAGCCCTGCGCGAAGGCAGCGTCGGCAGCACCTATCGCACTCGTACCAGCCTAGCCCGTCCGGTCCCCGCCCAAGAATTCACGCCTCGCAACGCGCCGCTCATGTACTGGACGCACGTCTGCGCTGCCTTGGCATTTGGCACGGCATCCACAGCCGTCGGCGTGTTCGTGTTCGCGAAGGCCTGGCGGCGGAATCATCCGAAGCCGCCGTCGCGTCCGCAATATGGCGCGCCCGCTCACTCCGTCTTCGACGATCCGGACGTGCAGATCACCTTGCCCGAACACTTCGGCGCGGACCGCGAGGATCTCATTCGGGCACACACGCACAGCAGCCGTCGCGACGAGCTGCTGGCCAGCGAGCTGTGCGGCTGCTTCTACTGTTGCCAAACCTTCCCGACGTTGGAGATTGAGAACTGGATCAACGAAGGCGGCAAAGGGGCCTTTACCGCCGTATGTCCGCGCTGCGAGATAGATGCGGTCATCGGATCCAAGAGCGGCTTTCCCATCACGCACAGGTTCCTGCGCGACATGCACAAGTACTGGTTCAAGCGAGGGATACAGGTGAAGCTGCCGTAAGCCTTGCGTGCCCTCTTACGGCTCTGTACCATCCCCATTGAAATTGAGACTCAGTCTCAATTAGAACACTCTCTCCCTTGCAGGGAGGGGGCCGGGGTGAGGGTTAGATCACTCCGAAAGAGCGAGCTGACATCGCGGAGAAACTGCCATGCCCGTCCAAACCGATGCCCCCTCGATCATGCAGCGCCTCAAGACCGACACCACCGGCTTGCACGCCGCCGCCGAGCAGACCACGTTCCAGCAGGCCATGGTCGCCGGGCGTCTGCCACTTGATCACTACGTCGCATCGCTCCAGCAAATGCTGCTGATCCACCGCACGCTCGAACACCACCTGCGACTGCATCGCGAGCTGCCGGCCATCGCCGCCGTCCTCCGCGACTACCAGTTCCAGGAACCCTACCTGCTAAACGACCTGCAGTACTTCGAGTGCATCGTCGACCAGATTCAGCCGCTGCACGCCACCAGCGATCTGATCGCAGCGATCGAAGTGACCGCAGCCGCCAACCCGGTCGCCCTGCTGGGGCTGCATTACGTGCTGGAAGGCAGCAAGAACGGCGGCAAGTTTCTGGCGGCGGCCGCCCGCCGCGCATACAACCTCGAAGGCGATGCCGGGCTGCGCTATCTCGATCCCTATGGTGCGAATCAGCGAACCTACTGGCAGGACTTCCGCACGAGCATGGAGGGCGCCCAGTTATCGCCGCGTGACACCGTCGCGGTCCTCGACGCCGCCGCGCTGATGTTCACCGCCATCACGCGCCTCTACCGCGAGCTTTATCCAAGCTAGTTGATCAGAGCACGCAGCGCAAGCAAGTGCTCACGGTTCACATCTGCGGTCCGGTCCGCATCTACGTAGCACTATGCGTCGAACACGCGCGGCGCTCGCCGCGCGAACGATATGCCTACGGACAGCTCAACACTTCCTCGAACAACTGAATATCCATGCCGTTGACCGTGCAATCCCCGCTCATGTCGGCCGTCTCGCGCTGCGTCGGCGTCCCGAAGTTCGGATCCAGCAGGATGCTCACGAACGGCTGCACGTCCCCGCAATCGACGAACCCGGACGCATCGATGTCTCCGCGCAAGGGCACGAACGTCGACGGCGTCGCGACCAGGTCGTACGTCACATCACCCAGGTTCGTCGCCCCCGGCAGGTCCTGTTGATCGCGCGTGTGGAATGTCAGGGTCGCATGAAAGCTGTTGCACGCCCCCGCGCCGCTGTCATCGAAGTGCACCGTATAGACTGCCGCCTGCCCGCCCACCGTGGATGGCACAAAAGACACGACGGAAAACCTCGCCGCGTCGACCCCGGTGATTGCATAGTCGTATACATCCAGCAATGCCTGGAGGCCGTCAAAGCCGACGTTGAAAACGGCGACGTTGATATCACTGAAGCTGCCGGGTGCATGCGCCCCGAAGTCCCCCACGCCGCTCGGATCGACCATGCCCGCATCCGTCGAGGGCACCGCGTGCCGCAGCACAGTCCCGGTCGCGTTGATCGGAACGATCTGACTCTCGCGCGCGTTGGTGGTCATGTTGATGGCCGGGGACTGGTTCTTAACGCCCGCGACCGCGGTCGACATCGTGATCGTATCGTTGTTGCTGCCACCGCCCGCCGGCTCTGAATGCAACCCGGCAGGCGCGGTGAAGTTCATCAGCCCAATCGAAAAATACTGATACGTCAGCGTCTCACCGGGTATCGGCGCGGTGTCGGTCACGGTCAACGGTTGCGTGGCCGCCGCTCCCACGATCACGGTGCCGAAGTCCAGGGTGTTCGAGCTTACGCTGATCCGCGCGGGCGCGTTCAAATCGAGAAATATCGGCAGGTGGTCCGACGCCATCCACAATGCATTCGCAATGGAGTCCGACACGTCGCCATTCGGCAGCGGATTATTCACCGCCAGGTTGAAGTGGTTGCCGTCCTGCCCGTAGGTGTGATACGTCCCGGGGATATACGAAATCCCCGATGTACCGTTCAAAATCGTCGAGACGAACAAAAAATCGAAGCGATCGTCCAATCCACCCAACACGCCGGCGCCCTGTCCTGGCGGATTGGTCGTCCTCGGCGATTGCGAATGCATGAACCGAAAGTTGAATTGGCCGTGCCAGTTCTGCGACGCCAGACTCGGATTCAGGATGTCCACCGTGCGGCCGTCGTTGTCCGCCTCCGAGTCGAGGAAGTTGTGATAGCCCGCCTCGGCGGCCGTGTAGAAATTCATGTCGCCGCAGATGATGAAGCGCGTGTTCGGCAGGAACGCGTTAGCATCGGCTCGAATCAGGTCGCTCGCAGCCGCACGATCCGCCACGTCCTCCGGCTGATCGCTCGCCTTCAGGTGGCAACCATAGATGTAGAATAGGTTCGAAGAATGTGAGTACCCCACCGGCCGCAACCGCCAGCGCGGCGTCAATCGCGGTGACGTGCCGATCGTCTTCGCATCGTCCGGCGTTCCGATTCCAAATCGCTCCAGCTTCGTCGTTCGATAGAAGCAAACCTGGTCGCGGTCGCCCGCCGTGAAGTACGAGTGCAGGGCCCATTCGCCGGGGTTCACCTGGTTGAGTACGTTCGCAAGAAAGGCGTTCGCCCCAGTCGCATCCGCCATCTCGCACGCCATCAGGACGTCGGGCTGAATGCCGGCGATAACCTCGCGAAAGGCCGGATCGCGTTGCGCGGCGGATGTGCCCGGATAGAGCAACAGGTTGTACGAAAGCACCCGGATCGCGCTGACCGGCTGGCTGGCTAGCACCAGGGCCGACACAAAAAATGCGGCCATGGCCGCCCGATTGAGCCTGCTGAAATGGAACCCCATATCCTCGATTTTATCCCGCGGCGGGGTGCCAGGCGAACACAAAACCGGCCATAACGCAATCTTCAACCCAGGTCGGTGCAAGAAGTTAACTCCGACCTTGCGAACGCCTGGTCGGACACGCGACGCCAGCCGGTGCTGACGACTGGCGAATGCGTGCCACTCTGCATTCCCGACGGCGTCCCGATACCGCGTCATCCTCGGCATGGAACGGTGGCCCAGATTTGGCCTCAGCGTGGAGATAGCCTCAATTCAACCCGCAGCCGACGGCGATGCGCAGCGAGCGTTCAACGTGCTGCACATGCCTCCGTATCAAGTCGATGCCGTCAATTGCGGCAATCGATTCACCTGGAACAACTGGTCGCGCCAGACCGGCAAGAGTTTCGCTTTCGCATTGCGACGCATCCTGCGGGGGCTGGCCCGCCGCCGCACGCAGGTTTTTCTTTCCGCCAGCCAGCGTCAGAGCCGCGAGTTGATGGAGAAGGTGCGGGCCCACTGCGCCATGCTCAAGATCAGCTTCGAGTTGTTCGAGAGCGAGTGCTTCGCCAACAGCGCCATCCGGAAACTCGAAGCCCACCTGCCCGGCAAGGTTCGGATCATTGCACTGCCGGCCAACCCGATGACGGCCCGCGGCTTCAGTGGGGATGTTTTTCTCGACGAGTTCGCCATGCATCGCGACGATCGGGAGATCTGGTCGGCCCTCTTTCCGTCTCTGCTGCGCGGCCGCGGCGAACTCGACATCGCCTCCACGCCGCGCGGACGAGCCAATCTCTTCTATTCGCTGCGGGCCAACGAACGATTCGCCCATTCGACGGTGACGATCCATCAGGCCGTCGCGATGGGACTCGTGGCGGACATCTCCGCGCTGCGAGGCACTATCCACGATCCGGTGGCGTGGCGGCAGGAATTCGAATGCGAATTCGTCGACGAGGCCACCGCGTTCATGCCTCACGAGCTGATCACACGCTGCCAGGACGTCGTCTTGCGGAAGGAACTGGACGAGTCGCGACTCGTCGACGCCGCCGCACGTCTGTATGTGGGCGTCGATGTGGCCCGCGTGCATGACCTGACAGTGATCTGGGTATGGGAGGTCATCCCGGGACCACGATTCGTGACGCGCGGCGTGCTGGAGATGGATCGAGCCAGCTTTGCCCAGCAGCGGCGCACGATCGAATCGCTGCTGCAGCGCGCCACCGTGCGGCGCGTCGCGATCGACTGCACCGGGCTGGGAGCACAACTCGCGGAAGAGCTGGTGACCGCTTTTGGTGCGCATCGCGTCGAGCCGGTCCACTTCACCAGTGAAACGAAAAGCGATCTGGCCGGACGGCTGCGAGTGTCCGCCGAGCGCGGCGAGCTGGCAATCCCTGAAGACGACGCGATTCGCCAGGACTGGCATTCCATCGAACAGGTCATGACCACCGCCGGACACGTGCGCTACCGCGCCGATCGCGGCCGTGGCGGGCATGCGGATCGATTCTGGGCGGCTGCGCTCGGACTGCACGCGGCCCGGCAACCCGATGGACGCGTCGAGTATTGCGGCGACGACGGGCTGCGATTCGCGCGAAGGGGTGCTTGGTGAAACTTCCTGTCTATGTGTGATCTGAAATCTCAAATCCATGGAGGAGCAGCATGCGTATTCTGATGCGACGAATAATCAACAGCGTAACGCGGCGACCGGCACTCCCGCATCCCGGGATCATCGCGCTGCCGCGCGAAACCGATGCACGACGAAGCTACCCGGCGGATGGTCTCACGCCGCAACGAATGGCCTCGATTCTTCGGGCCGCGGACTCGGGCGACCTGCAGGAGACCTTCGCACTGTACGAGCAGACGGAGGAAAAGGATCCTCACCTCTATTGCGTGGCCAACACTCGACGCCTCGCGGTGACTGGCCGACCGTGGCGAATCGCCTCCGCTAACGAGATGGACCCCGAAGGCGATTTCGATCGCGGGTTGGCGGACGCAGCGGCCGAACATTGCCGTGCTGCGCTACGCCGCCTGGATCGATTCGAAGAACTGCTCGCTCATCTCGCACTCGCGCTAGGTCGCAACGTGGCGGTCGGCGAGTTGGTGTGGACGAACGGCGCCTCGGGCGCGGAATTGATCGACGTCGTGCCGGTCGATTTCGGACGCCTCACCCTCGGGCGATTGGACGAGCTGCGAATCTTGACGGACGACGCCCCGCTCGAAGGCATTCCCTTACCCGTCGGCAAGTTCGTCGTGCACAGCCCGCGCGCGGTGAGCGGGCACCCTTCGCGGGGCGGCCTGCTGCGGGTCAGCGCCCTGGCGTACCTCGGCAAGCAGTTCGCACTCAAGGACTGGCTCGTCTTCGCTGAAGTATTCGGCATGCCCGTGCGAATCGCGCGATACGAACCCAGTGCGACTCCGCAGGAAAAGCGCGATCTGCTCGACATGCTGCGTCGATTGGGCGCAGACGCCGCCGGAATCTTCTCGAAGGCCGTCGAGCTGGAGATCAAGCAGACCCGCACGCCCGGCGACGTGAACCCATACGAGTCCCTGTGTCACTTCTTCAATCGTGAGCTGTCCAAGGCCTGGCTTGGGCAAACCCTCACCACCGACACGGCCCGTTCGCTGGCTAATCTGGGCGCGGCCGAAGTCCACGATCGCGTGCGGCGCGACCTGCGCGACGACGATATCCGCCAGGAAGCCCGCACGATCCGCCGCGACATCCTGTCGCTAGTGACGCGCTTGCGTTTCGGCTCCGATGCGGAGCCGCCCTACTTCGTCCGATCCACCGCCGAAGTCGATCAGGCCGCCGATCTTGCACGCGTTCTCTCTCTGGCCGTAAACGATCTGGGCGCGCGCGTGCCGTCGCGTTGGGCACATGGCGCGCTGGGCATCCCCGAAGCGCGAACAGGCGAAGAAGCCCTGGCGGGAAAACGCTGACACATGGAACGGTGGTCCAGATTGGGATGCAGCGTGCGACAACGACGAGCGAATTAGGAGAAACGAAATGACATCCACCATGGAAATGACAGCAACGACTGAACAACCTTCACCCCGGCCCTCCCTCGAAGGGAGAGGGGCCATCGAGCGCATCGCGTTCGATGCGGTAACGCCCGGCGACCTGCCGGGGCGAATATTGATCGCGCCCTGGGGCGACGTCGAAAGCAGCCGCGGCCGGTTCGTCGTGGACCAGGAGGCCATCGACGCGACCATCGCGGCCTTCGCCGCGCACGGCAACGACCTACCCATCGATTACGAACACCAGACACTCGGCGGCGAGTTCACCGCCCCTAACGGCCAGGCCCCTGCCGCCGGCTGGATCAAGCAATTGATCTGCATCGCCCCGGGCGAAGACACCATGCCCGCGGGCTTGTGGGGCCAGGTCGAATGGACACCTCAGGCACGACAGCAACTGGCGACCAGACAATATCGCTACCTCTCGCCGGTCGCACTGGTTCGACGCGATGACCGGCGTCTCATCGGCTTGCACTCCGCCGCACTTACCAACAAACCCGCCATCTCGCGAATGACGCCCGTGGTAAACCGCGAGCACACCGACGCGAGTGCCGGCTTCGTGGCACTGCGCGAGGTGCTGCAGCTCGACGAGTCCAGCGACGACGGCGCAGTCGTTATTGCCGCGACCGATCGCATTCGCGGATTGCAGAAACAAATCGACGAGCAACGTGCGGCCGAGCGGGTTGCCCGCGCCATGTCTGCCGGCAAGCTGACCACCGCACAACGCGCCTGGGCCGAATCTCTCGCACTCCGCGATCCGGCCGCCTTCGACGACTGGCTCGCCCACGCGCCGGTCGTCGTCGCTGCCGGCCGCACCAATCCCCCGAGCGCTCCGCATTCCACGAAGACAAGCGCAGAGACGATCGCTCGCGCAGCGCGCCAGCAATATCGCGCCCATACCGCCACCCTCGAAGCAATCTGCTCGGAGGAGGCCTTCGTGAAGGATGCGCTCCGCGAGGCGGGAGTCGCCCAATAGGCGAACTCTCTCGTAATCAACCCCTGCGGTCCCCTTAGTAAGGGGGATGGAGAAATGAACCAGGTCTGACATCTTTGATGCGAAAGGATGAATGCAATGGCACTCACTGCAAATCGAGAAGTAAATCGCTACGTGGATCAGGAGCTGCGATCCTATCCCGTCCTGGCCACCGCCAAGATCTACAAGGGCGCACTGGTGGGGCTGCAGCGATCCAGCGGATACGTTCGGCCCTTCCAATCCGGCGACGCCTTTGCCGGCCTGGCCTACGAGCAGTCCGACAATACCAACGGCTCCAGCGGCGCACTGGCTGTTCGAGTCTTCACACAGGGTGATTTCATTTTGTCCGTGTCCGGCGCGACGGCCACCTCAGTCGGTCGCCCCGTCTTCGCGTCCGCCGATGACACCGTGGGTCTGAGCATCACCGGTGGCCTGGCATTTGTCGGACTGATCATCGCCGTGCCCACCAATGGTTCGGCCATCGTCCGTCTCTCAACGTTCCAGGACGGCGAGAAGGTGCAGAAGGCCCAGGCGGTCCTGGTCAGTCAGACCGGCGGCGCGACCACCAACCCGGTACTGATCACGCATCACCCGATCGTCGTGCTGTCCGCCGAGGTCGTGTTCAACACCAAGCCCGACGCGGGCACCCTCGACGTCGGCACCGACAACTCCGATCCCGACGAAATCGTGGACGCCTTCAACCTCACCACGCTGACCAATCACACCAGAAGTGTGCTGACATTGGCGGGCACGGCCGTTGCGAAGGACCAGCGCATCTGGGCCAAGGTGAGTGCGGCGACCAGCTCGGCCGGCGTTGGCGGGCTGCTGGTGCTGCGATACATCGAGCTGCCGTAATTCACCTGCTTTGTTCTCGTGTGGCACAGGCTAATAGCCTGTGCGAGTTCCCACTCAAGGAGTAAACCATGGCTGTCATCGACACCGGCCTGCTGACCAAGGGCCTGCGAAGCGAGTTCTTCAACCGGCTGGAAAATACCCCGGTTCTTTACACCGACCTGGCCACACGCATCGTCTCGACTTCCGACCACGAAACCTACCGCTGGCTTGGCACCGTCCCCAAGATGCGCGAATGGGGCACGGGCCGCCTCGCCCAGGGACTGCGCAGCGAAAGCTACTCGGTCGAGAACCTCAAGTACGAAGCGACCATTGAGGTCGATCGCGACGAAATCAGCGACGACCAGACCGGTCAGATTCGCATTCGCGTGGCCGAACTGGCACGCCGCGCCGCCAGCCACAAGGACTATCTCATCAGCCAGTTGCTCATCAACGGCGATTCATCCGACCTCTCTTACGACGGGCTGAACTTCTTCTCGGCTTCCCACCTCTCGGGTAACTCCGGCACGCAGAGCAACGCTTTGACCGCCGACGCCGAGGATGAGAACGCCCCGACTCTGGATGAGTTCAAAGCGGCGCTGCAAGCCGCCATCGCGCGCATGATGGGGTTCAAAGATGATCAGGGCGATCCGATGATGATCGACGCGTCCGGACTGGTCGTGGTCGTGCCGCCGACCCTCTATTTCACCGCGCTCGAGGCGATTAACGCCACGATCGTCGGCAATCGCTCGAACGTCCTGGCAGCCGCGGCCCGCGTCGTCTCCATGCCGTGGCTGACTGAAGCCGCGCGCTGGTACCTGCTCAAGACCGACAGCTTCATCCGCCCGTTTATTTTCCAGGATCGCGAACCGATCGAGTTCGGTGCACTCACCGAGGAATCCGACGACGGCTTCCGCCGCGAAAAGTTCCTTTACGGTGTGCGGGCCAAGTACCGGGTGACCTACGGCTACTGGCAATTTGCCATTCGCGTCACCATGACATCCTAAGACCACTCTCCTCTCCCCCTCTCCCCCCTCGGGGACCAAAGGGGGGTCGAACACGACTGGCTCACACCAAGCCTGATTGGTTCACATATATGAACTACATCTCTCTCAGTGACATCGAAGATCGCCTCGGCAGCGCCCATCTCATCCAGCTCACGTACGACTCCGGCAGCGGGTCAGCCGACAACGACCGCATCAACGCCACCGGCGACGCAGCCGAGGCCGAAGTAAACAGCCATCTCGCCCAGCGCTACGCCGTACCGATCGATCTCGCGTTACATCCAGCGTCGTCCGCGCTGCTCAAGAGCTTTGTCCTCGATCTCGTCGAGTATTGCTTGCACGGCCGCCGACCGCCCGTGCACGCCGATGTCATCCGCCGGCACGACGAAGCCCAGCGCTGGCTCCGCCGTATCGCCCTCGGCGAAATTCAACTCGTCACGGGCAATCCCGTCGCGATGAATCCAGCTACTGAACCTCTCTCCGGAACGACCGGACAGGAGCGGGCCTTCTCGCGCGAAACTCTCGAAAATCTGTAGGCCAATATCATGCCACTCTTCGGCGACATCGAGACAGCCTTGATTGAACGAATCGGCAACACGAGCTACCTCGGCTCACCGCTGATGGCGTCCACGCTCGGCGCGAGCGGCCCCTACCGCGCCGACAATCGCGCGCTTCTGCTGCGGCAACCAGATGCCCGCAGCGCTGGTGGCCTTCGTCGAGGAAACCATTCCACCCATCAACAGTTCGTCCCCGCGCGGGCCGCGCTTTTCGATCCTTGTCGCGACTCGCTCGCTGCGCCTCAACGCCGGCCCGCGGCTCGATGACGTCGACACCATCGGTGCATTCCGCGTCATCGAAATGCTGCGGACAAGGCTCGATGGCTATCTCGTCGTCCCCGGCCGCCGTATGGTGCCGCTCAGCGTCAAATTCATCGATGCTGACGATCGCGTTGCCATATACGAGCTGCTCTATCGCTTCGAATCCATAGCGCCTGCACCCTCGCTTGACGCGACTGAAATTGGGGGCGGAATCGCCCGCACCACCCGATCGCTCACCCAGCCCGTCGAAGTGGCCGCCCTGCGATTCACCAAGGCCGGCGACGTCTACGAAGTCCGCGATGCGCCCGCCGACGAAATGCCCGACCCGGCTACCACGCTGATATGGCAGGGAGAATTGCGGGCCGAGGACCTCGGCACCATCGAGTCCGCGTACGCCTCTATTCAGGACTTGATCGATGATGAAACTGTCGGCGAACTCGTCGAAGGCGACGGACCGCGCTGGCAAAGCATGAAGGCCGTCGAACTGCGGCGACTCACTCCACCCTGGCGAACGCCGGACTTCGGCGAATACGTTCAGCCAATCGAGGCGATATTTGAGTATTCGCCATAGCTGGCCGCCCTGCTCCGCGTCGACAGGCCAGCTCGAACGACCTACGATTCGCGCATGCCCCAGGTCCGGCTCATGCGCGAAATTCGCTTCTCCATCGACCGCGACTGGGCCGCCGCCGCCCACGGTATTGAGGGCTTCGGAGCCGCCCACCCGATCTCCAATTCCTGGGGCGGCTGGCCGTCGGCCGTTGGTATCTCGCCGTACTTCGTATTGCGGGCCGGCGTCGAAGGGCCGCCCGATCCCGTGACCGGCTACCTCGTCAACATCCAGCACATCGACGTTCTGCTTCGCGAGCGGGCCATCCCGCTGATTGCGCAGCGACTGGCCGAGCACGGCGTCCGCACGACCGGCGAATACCTCGTTCGTGACATCTGGTCAGCCACGATCGATCACGTGCCCGCGCCGGCGACGCTGGTGGGACTTGAGCTGCACACCACGCCGTACTTGCGTTATGGCGTCGAAGGAGGGAATCCCGACATGGTGTTACTCACTCAGACGTTCGAATTCTCGGCATCTCACCGGCTGCACGTCGATCGCCTCTCGCCCGACGAGAACCGCAAGACCTTCGGCAAATGCAACAACCCTAACGGCCACGGCCACAACTACGGCGTCGAAGTTCGCGTGTCCGGTCAGCCCGACAAAGTGAGCGGCTGTGTCCTGCCCCTGCCCGCCTTCGAGGACACGGTGAAGCGCGAAGTGATAGACAAGCTCGACCACAAGCACCTGAACTCCGACGTGCCCGAGTTCGCGAAGATCAACCCATCGGTGGAAAACATCGCCATGGTGATCTGGTCGATGCTGGCGGGCAAAGTCGCCCCCGCGAAGTTAGATACGATCCGCGTCTGGGAAACCGGCAAGACCTACGCCGAATACCGGGGCGAGTAATCCATGTGAGGGAATGGCAGCCGGAGCACGCTTGGACTGGGAGCTCGCGGATGAGTGGGAGCTGGCTGTTGCGACGGGAGCTGGGTTTCGGGTACTCAACCCAGCCTACGTCGGCTTCCGGTAGAATATCAGTATGTTGTTTCAGATGGCGTCGTATCGATTGATCAGGGCTGCGCTGATCGGGCTTGGAGCGATGGCGATGGTCGGCGGGGTCGTGGGTGTGGGTCTGCCGCATCCGTCGGGCAACGTGGCGTCGCTAGGTGAGCGCTTCCTGCAGGCGTCGGCGTCGCTGGTCGTAGGATTGCTGGCGGTCGTGCCATATCGGCTGACGCCCGATGGATGGAAGTTCTGGACGCGACTGGTGCTGTCGATGGGCGCGGGCGGTTTCATCGCGTGGACCGGGATGACGATGGTCATGGTCGCGTCGCGCGTTCCGATGCATCTTCGCACGGCGGGTGATTCGAGTTTTCTGCGGCTCGGAATCTACGTGCTGCTATTCGGTGTGGCGTTGCCGGGGTGTTTGTGGCAGTGCCGGTATCTGATGCGGCGGTATCCGAGCCAGGCGGCGGCGATTCATGATTGGACTTCGGTCATGCCAGTGGCGGGGTTGCCGGAGTAGGCGCGGTTCTTCATCACGAAGCGTAAGCATGGCCGCCAGGATCGCGGCCATGCCACCAATCAGTTGTTGGGCTGAGGATTCGTCGCGTACGATTCGGGTATGACAACGGTTGATTTGAGGCGGAAGATCAAGAAGAACATCGATCTCCTGCCGCCCAAGCGGCTTGAGTCGCTGGCGGATTACGTCGAGTTCCTAATGCGCCCCGCGATTCATCAGCGCATAAGGGCGGCCCGCAAGGCGATCGCGTCCGGGAAGGGCACAAACTGGCGGTCGGTTCGGGCAGATGTTTGAAGTCATTCTGTCGCCGGATGCGAAAGACTTCTACGCGCGGGCGGACCGTCCGCTGGCAACGAAGTTGGCCCGCTCCTTCGCGCAATTGGAGCGTGATCCGCGCCGTCATAACAACATCAAGCGGCTCTCGGGCAAGTTCGCGAGCCTGCTGCGCTATAGAGTCGGCGACTGGCGGATCGTCTACCGAGTCGACGATCGCCTACGGCAGGTTCACGTGCTTGTCATTGCCCATCGCAGCGAAGTTTATGAGTGAGCGCGGATAACGAGCGAGGGAAACGGTCATCTAATTGATGATGCCAACATGGCCGCTGAGAGATCGCGGGATGCCACCGCCCGCGAAACTGCTAATCTTGAGCTTTGATCGTCTCTTGCTGTTGAAGCCTGGCCTCTATTGCGGCAGTGTCAATTCCAAGACGATCCATTATCGTATAAGAAATACGCTTGTTCTCGGCCTCCGACATCCCAAGCCAATCTGTCATTTTGTTAAGACCGTCCCAGTGTCGCCCCATGAACTCATCGAGTCGATTTGTATCGAATTCAACATAGCCACCGCTCGGAAACTGAGGTCGCTCAACATGCCATTTTGCCCGACAAACGCATCCCGCAAATAGCTCAAGTGTCCCTGAGCTTCTTGTCGTACTTGCATAGAAAAACAACTCCGGAAAGATCGCATCGAGGCGTTCTACATATTCGCGGGCTGGCTCTATTTCCCACAATTCGCGAGGATCGTCATCGTACCCTAAGAAACAAAAAGCAATCTTGCCTTGACTCACGTGAGCCAGTTCCTTGGTCTTTCTCAATCGGTCAAAGAATGATTGCGCCTTACTAACATCGCCTTGCGCGACATCGTGATTATCGAGCACATAGACAATGGCAGACGAGGTCGTAATTAACTCGTTGGTCATCCAGTACCGACGCAACCGGGCCCAGCTATCGACTGTGGGATCTACTAGTTCCATTAACGACTTTTTGGATTCTACGAGGCGATTGTCGAAAGGGATTGTAATGGTCCAACCTGTTTCAGTAGCTTGCGTCTGTTCCGGTTGGAACCGGACCCAGTATGCACATCGCGATTTCGGTTCGCAGATAATAATAAGGATTGGAATTGGATAATTCGCAAAGTAATTGAAGTGCTTTGCGCTCCCTCGATAAACATAACCCCAACGATTTCTCTCTCTGAAAAAGGAGGCCCCGTACTTAATCTGCGTCGCAAGCATGCCTCCGGTAACTGAACCGTCGTCGGAGACAATCTCAATCTGACCATCGACTCCAAAGTCAAATTCCTGATGGTTTCGCTTAAAGATCCACTGAAAGTCGTCGTTGACGATTCTCGAAACGAGGTTTACACCTGCGTCCCCTTTCCGCGCCTGTGATGCATACTTAGGAAATCCACTTGTGGACCGGGATGACTTCGTCCGCGAAGATTTAGCCATGGCATAACTCGGTCTAGTTAACGGCCCATCGCCACAAATGACTCAATGTCGCGGCCGTCTACTTGGCTGTCGCCGTTGAAGTCGGCGCGGTTGCGGGTCTGGCATGGGGTGGGCATGCCGAGCAGGATGTCGACGAAGACGGCGATATCTCCCGCCGTGCGCTGGCCGTCGCAGTCCAAGTCCCCTACTACCGTTGATAGACACTTGCGCATGTAGCCTTTGCCGAGGACCGTACCGGCGCCATTGCGGATGTTGGCGTTGAAATACACGGTCGTGCCGTTGGCCAGAAAGGTCTGGTCATCGGCGAAGACTTCCAGGAAGGCGTCGTCGTCGTTCTGGCAGTTGTTGTTCAGGTCTACCGGGTCGCCTTTCCGCACCACCACTGTCTGTCCGTTCCGGACTACCACGGCGTTCTGCTGTGTGTTGGGGTTATTCGTTACGCCGCCGACCACGAAGTTGCCGGTGTTGTCGCCGGCCTGCATGAAGAAGCAGAGCGTCGCAGGGATCGGATCGTCGAAGAGTTCGGTCGCGCCCGGGGTAATGGGCGAATCTGTCGCGGCGATGACAGCGCCGTTGCGGACGACCCAGTCGCGGCCGTCGGAGTTCAGGCCGCGGAAGAACCAATCGCCGGTGGACGCCATGAAGACGCGGCCCAGCCCGCTGGGGCTGACGGCGACGGGGCTGACGAAGGGGAACATGAGCTGGCCTTCCTGGATGACGACCTGGTTGTTGACGACGACGACGTTGTCGCCGTTGGTGCTGCCGCGGAGGTCGCCGGCGATGACATACTTGCTGCCGTCGGCGCTGTGCCAGTAGGCGTTGAAGTCGAAGAAGTCCCACGGCTGCGTTCCGCCGAGGGCCTGGCCGACGGGCACGGTGACGCCTTCGCGGGCCACGATGGTGTTGCCCAATAGCATCATGGTGTTGCTGTCGGTGGGGAAGCTGGGGCTGCTGATGGTGTTGTAGGCGATGCGGCCGTCATTGAGGATGTGGGCCTCGCTGCAGATCGCGCCGTGGATGGAGCCGGGGAAGCCGGGCACGGGGTCGGTCTCACGGAGGGCGACGTTCCAGGCTGCGCCGTCCCAGAAGAGGATATATTCGTCGGGCGATGGTTCCGGGCCGCTGCCGAAACTGGTGTTGACGCCCGTGACGAAGCTGCCGTCGTTGCGAATGCCGACCTGCTCATCGACGTTGGTGATGAACTCGCCGGGCTGGCCGCCGACGGGCATGGGCATCTGGTAGAGGATGGGCGAGGTCGCGGTAAGGCCTTGGCCGACGACGAGCATTTCGCCGGAGCTGAAGAACTCGGAATTGGCCTTCATGGCCCAGCGCTTGCCGTCGGGGCTGCCGTAGGGTCGCCAGAAGTTCTTGAAGGTGCGGGTGGGCGCCCCCGGGACGACGGCGGTCGGGTGGCCGGTGATGGTGGTGATGATGACCTGGACGGGCTCGGCGGCGAAGGCGGCTGTTGCCATTAAGGCGGCGGCCGCGGCGATTGGGCGTAAGTGCATCTTTCTCCCCTTGCGGAATCATTATACCGAGAACAGCCCTCACCCCAGCCCTCTCCCAGCGAAGTGAGAGAGGGCGAGATTCTTAGTTGGGAATGACCCTCACCCCAGCCCTCTCCCGGAGGGAGAGGGTGTGTTATGGGCAGGTTGTGGCCGAGGACACCTGAGAAACAAAGGGCGGGATGTCGCGGCCGTTTACGGTGCCATCGAAGTTCATGTCACCGAGGCAGCACGCAGGCGGCGAGCAGGACGCGCCGGAGAGCAGCCGTGCGACGAATGCGGCGACGTCGGCGGTGGTGATGGTGTGACTACCGTTGAAGTCGGCGGCGCAGCATGCGGGCGTGACGAAGAGGTCGTCGAACTGGAACGCGCCGCCGAAGAATGCGCCCATCGTGACGTGCGTCGTGGCTCCCACCGGCGACGTGTGGATGGTGAAGTTGGCGGAGGTCTGCCCGACAGGTACGCCGACGACAGCGGGCGGCAGAGCCACATTGGGATTGCTGGTCGAGAGCATGACGAAGGCGGTCTCGCTGGTGGGCGCAAAGGCAAGCGTGACGGTGCCGGTGGTGTTAGTTCCGCCGGGGACGGTATCGGGCGCGACAACGACGGACTGCACGGCGGGCGGCGTTCCGGGCGCAGGGTTGACGTCGACGAAGACATCCCTGGTGACGCCGCCTACGGTGGCGCTGACGCGGATGGACATCGGGAAGAAGACGTTGCTGGTCTGGATGGCGAAGCTGTTGGTGCTGTTGCCGGCCGCGATGGTGACGGTCGGCGGGACTTGGATGACGGAGGTGTCATCACTGCTGAGTGCAACGACGGCTCCGCCCGCCGGCGCGGGTACGACGAGGGCGACGGTGCCGACGGAGTTGTTACCACCCGAGACGGCGAGTGGAAACGCGCCAATGGCGAAGAGTTTGGGATCGTTCGAGCCGGGGTCTACTTCGAGCAGTTTCGACTGGATGTCGCCGGTCATGCCACTGGTGGCGCGGATGACGGCGTATTCCGTGAAAAGCACTTCGGGCGTATTGATCGGGAAGGTTCCGCTGGTGTTGCCGGCCGGGATGGTCATGCTGAACGGCACCATGGTCTGACCTTCGAGGCTGCCGCTCAGAAGGATGAATGCGCCACCTGCGGGTGCCGGCCCGCTGAGAATAACTGTGCCGGTAACAGTGCCGCCCGCAGGAACAGCGTTGGCTGAGAGCACTAAAGATGAGACGGTAACCAGAGGCGCGGGACTGCCGGCGGGCATCACGCGCAGGAAGTGGCGCGCGGCGCGGAAGTTTTCGAGCGGGGTGCCGGAGTCGATGGAGACGAGCTCGGGCGTGGTGACGGCGGATGTCGTGACGTTGAAGGTAGCGCCGGTTGCGCCGGCAGGGATGAAGACGCTCGGCGGAATCGAGACGATGCCCGTGTTTCCACTGATGAGCGTGACGGTGAGGCCGCCGGAGGGCGCGGGATTGAGCAAGGTGATTGTGCCGGTGAGCGGGTTACCGCCAACGACAGATTCGTTATTAAATGAGATACCCAGGAAGATGGGCGAAATACCCAGGGAATTCTGTTCGACGTGGCCCGGATAGGCCGCGCGGACGGTTCCAACGGCATCGGCACCGACGGGGATGGATGTGATGGGCGTGACGGTGGCGTCGGTTTTGCCTTCGAGGACGGTGACGCTCGTCGGGGTCTGGGCGTGAGGCAAGTCGCTGGCGACCTTTACGACTACGCCGCCAGGCGGCGCTGGCATGTTGAGGGAGACGCGGGCCTGGGTGGAGTTACCCCCATAGACGGTAAAAGGAACGGGGTTGATGAGAAAGACGCGCAGGCCGGGTGTGGCAGGCGCGGCGGTCAGGGTGAAGCTACGGCCGGCGGACCATGGCCCGAAGGCGTTGCCGTGGGTGGCGCGGATCCGCCAGAAATAGGTGCCTGGGTCGAGGAATTCGCCGAGCATGTAGTCGGAGCGGTTGATGTTCTGGATGAGCAGGACGCCGAACTCGCCGTCGAAGTTGGGATCAGTGTCTACGTCGAGGTCGTAGCTGGGTGACTCAGGGTTGAGGGTATCGGTCCAATCAAAGGTGAACGGTAGTGAGACGCTTGCGCCATTGGCCGGGCTGAGCAACGTAGGCGCGGGAGGGACGGGAGCACCATTAATGATGTGTAGGTGGAGGGGCGCAGAGGGCAGTCCGCGGACGTTGTCGGCAGAGACGGCGACAACGCGGTAGTAGATGTCGGGTAGCTGGTTGCCCCAGCCGGCGCGGAAACTAGTGGCAAACTGAATGAGGTCTGTGGTCAGCGGCTGCGGGTAGGCGAAGGTGGGTTCGTCGTCGGCTTCGAGCAGATAGTGGTGCGCGCCGGGGACGGCGGTCCAGTGGATCTGGAAGAATTCGAACGGGTGGAAAGATCCGTTGTTGGCGGGCGCGGTGAAGCTGGGCGTGCCGGGGGCCGCGCCGAGGCCGGTAATGGTGAAGGAGCGGGTGGTCGAAAAGCTGGATTCGAACACATCGCCGTTGACGAGTTGGGTGGCCTTGACGTGCCAGAAGTAAGTACCGTTGGCGAGACCGCTGATTTGTTCATGGGTGGCGGCGGGAACATCGGGGTGGAGCATGCTGGTTCCACCGTCTGCGACGATGGTGGTGAACGAGGCGGTGGTCGCCACTTCCCACAGGTAGCTGCCGATCGGCCCGTCCGGATCGACGACGGGGTTCCATGAGAGTGTGACAGGTTGAGCGAGGGATGCCCCGTTAGCGGGGGCGACGAGCGTGGGCGCGGGCGGCGGGGTCTGGGCGAAGGCGATTTGGGCGCAGAGTGCGAGCGCAACGGTGGCGCAGACTAGTGAGTTTCTGGTGGTCACGTGCGAAGTCTCCCCAATATCGCCGTGCACGCCGTCAACCAACTCGTGAGCGTCCGCTCACTTGATGACTGCAGAGCTGATGTTGTGAAAAGGTCCGCGATCCCATCGATGGGAATGTCCAGTGGCGATCACGGAGGCTCACCCAAATACCGCATATAGGATACCCCGACCCGCTCGAGCGGCAAGGAAAAAGCGCGGCCGAGTGTAAATACGAGACTGAGTCGCAAGCGATAGGGAGCACGTCGCATTCGGGATTGCTTGACCGGTGTTGGGGTGGCGGTGATAGTGGCTTGAAGGCCGCGGGAGCGGCGGCCGAACAGGGTTTGCGTCGATGTTAAGCGGTAGTTTTGATCAGTGGCTGGAGCGCGAGTGGCTGCTGACGAACAGTCGGGGCGGGTTCGCCTCGTCGACGATCATCGGGTGTCCGACGCGACGCGAACATGGGTGGATGGTGTGGAACCAGCCCGGCCCGCGCATCGAGCGATGGATGCTATGGTCGCACGCGGCGGAGAACCTGAGCGTCGATAGCCGCACCTACCTGTTGGCGAATTTCGAGTTCAACAACGCAGTGGACCCGCACGGGTATCGGCACCTCTCGCAGGTGGAGATGGTGCAAGATGATCCTGCGCCGCGGATACGCTGGACGTATCGGCCGGAAGGCGCGGTCGTGCGGCGGACCCTGTACGTGGTGGACGGCACGGACGTGGTGATCGCGCGGTATCAGGTGCAGGCGCGGGCGGATGCGGAGATTCGGCTGCAGATGTGGCCGATGGTGGCAGCGCGACCTCTCAACAGTCTGCGAAGGCGGACGGCCGGCGAACTCATGCAGATGACGCAGGACGGGCCCGGCATTGGGATGGTGTACCGGCTCGATCCGCGGGTGACGCTGTCGCTGCTCGGACGGCGGATCGACGGCGGGCCGCCGATGGAATTCCATGCCCGCGGCGACTGGTGGTACAACTTCCGGTATCGACGCGAGGCGGAGCGCGGCCTGGAGTTCGGCGAGGATTTGATGGTGCCGGGAACGTTCGTGGCGACCGGGCGCGGGTCGCTGGACGTCGAGCTGGTGGGTGTGGGCGGCACGGGCGACCTTCGCGAGGCGTGGCGGCAGATACGCCAGATCGTGATGCCGCCTGACGATACCCCCCTCTCCAAGGGCGCGGTGCTGGTCGAATGTCACGGCGAAGACGCCGGCCCGGAATGTCAGTCCGAGGCGCGGTCGCCGGATGCGGTCTTGAGACGAGCGGCGCGGCAGTTTCCATTTAGACAACCACACAACGAAGGCGCCGGATGCATCGGGATGATCGCGGGGTTCCCGTGGCTGGGTGAGTATTGCCGCGATGCGTGTGTGAGCATTCCAGGATTGCTATTGCGGACCGGACGATTCGATGAGGCCCGAGAGCTACTGTTGCGGATTGCGCTGCTGCGGCGGGATGGCGGCTTGCCGAGTCATCTGAGCGATGAGCCGGCAGCGCATGAGTACGTCACGGCGGACGCGGGGTTGTGGTTCATCTACGCGGTGGATGCGTATCTTGCGGCGTGCGGGGATACCGGTCCGGCGGCGACAGAGTTGCTGAAGGCGGCGACGGACATCGTGCAGGCGCTGGCGGCGGATGCGAAGAAAGGAATGCATCTGGACGCGGACGGATTGCTGGCGTGCGACGACCCGGCGTTCGCAGCGACGTGGATGGATGCGCGGTATGCGTGGGTGTTCTCGACGCCGCGGACGGGCAAGCCGGTCGAGGTGAACGCGCTGTGGTACCACGCACTGTGTTCGCTGACGGAGCGGTTGAGCGCGCGATCGCTGGATGACGGGGATTCGGCGAGCGCGACGCAGGCGGAATTCTGTCAGCGGCTCGCGAACCGGGTGCGAGCGAGCTTCGCATCGGTGTTCTGGAATGCGAAGGATGGCTGCCTGTTCGACGTGGTCGGCGCGGACGGCCCGGATCCGGCGTGGCGTCCGAACCAGATTTTCGCGGTGAGTCTGCGGCATAGCCCGCTGGGGGATTCGCAGCAGGCTAGCGTGGTGCAGTTCGTGCAGAAGCACCTGCTGACGCCGTTTGGATTGCGGACGCTGGCGGTGGGTGATCCGGAGTACCGCGGACATTACGAGGGAAATGTCGAGCTGCGCGAGCACGCGGCCCACGAAGGGTCGGTGTATGCCTGGTTGATGGGACCATTCGTCGAGGCATATCTGCGAATGCACGGCGGCGATGATCGGGCACCGGGAGAGGCGCGGCGGATGCTCGAGCCACTGATCGAACATGCGGTGGGATCGGGATGCCTGTTAGGGATCAGCGAATTGTTTGACGGTGATGCGCCGCACGCACCGCGCGGCGGGATTTCGCAGGCGTGGTGCGTGGCCGAAGTGCTGCGGGCGTGGGAGATGACAAAGGATCCCAGCGATGATGCAGCGGTCCGTGGGGAAAGGAACACTTCCAACCAGGTCGCGGGACGATGAATGCCCAGGCGATGACGGCCGGACCCGCCCTCCTTCAAAGTAATTGGCCAGGACAGATTCCGCGGCGCGGCAAGGTGCGCGACGTGTATGGGCTGGGCGATCGCGTGCTGATCGTGGCGACGGATCGCATCTCCGCGTTTGACGTCGTGATGGCGAGCGGCGTGCCGGGCAAGGGGCGGATTCTCACGGGGATATCGCGATTCTGGTTCGAGCGATTCTGCGGACGCATCGCGCATCATGTGATTTCGATGGATTTGCCGGCGAGCGCGCCTTCAGCATTTGCCGGGCGGTCGATGCTGTGCCGGCGGGCGGAAGTCATTCCGATCGAATGTGTCGTGCGCGGCTACCTGGCGGGGAGCGGCTGGAAGGAATATCGCGAGAGCGGGCGGGTGTGCGGCGTGGCGCTGCCGACGGGATTGCGGATGTGCGAGCGGTTGCCGGAGCCGATCTTTACGCCGGCGACCAAGGCGGAGAGCGGGCACGACGAGAACGTTTCGTTTGAGCAGGCGGCGGCCCTGGTGGGCGGCGAGGTAATGGCAACGCTGCGCGAGAAGAGTATATGGCTGTATCAGCAGGCGGCGGCGCATGCGGAGTCGTGCGGCATTCTGCTGGCGGATACGAAGTTCGAGTTCGGCTACGCGGTGGACTGCGGTCGCGAGATCATGCTGATCGATGAAGTACTGACGCCGGATTCGTCACGGTTCTGGCCGGCGGAAGGATATGCACCCGGTCACGATCAGCCGAGCTTTGATAAGCAGTTCGTGCGGAACTACCTCGAAGGGCTTGTCGCGGCGGGTAAGTGGGACAAGCGGCCGCCGGGAGTTGAGCTGCCGGCGGATGTTATCGCGGGGACGCAGCAACGGTATCTCGAAGCATATCGCAGGCTCGTGGGGGATGGCGCGGCGGGTTAGTATGCGGGCAGCCTATGGCCCGCGAGCGCGTGATCACGAGCGAATCTGTCGGTCAGAGTGAAGAGACCGCCAACATCGCGCTGCGCCCACGGCGGCTGACGGAATGCGTCGGGCAGCGCGGAGTGATCGATCAGCTCGAGATCGCGATCGACGCGGCGCGGCATCGGCGCGAGCCGCTGGAACATATCCTGCTGGACGGGCCTCCCGGACTCGGAAAGACGACGCTGGCGCACGTCATCGCGAACGAGATGGACGTCGGGGATCGACTGCGGATCACGAGTGGGCCGGCGATCGTCAAGCAGGCCGACCTGATGAGCACGCTGACGAACCTCGAGCAGGGCGACATTCTTTTCATCGATGAGATTCACCGGCTGAGCCGCGTGGTGGAGGAGTTTCTTTATCCGGCGATGGAGGACTTTCGGGTCGACTACACGCTGGAGGGCGGCGTCGGCGGGCGGACGGTGAGTTTCCGGTTGAAACGATTTACGTTGATTGGGGCGACAACACGGGCGGGCATGCTGACAGCGGCGATGCGGGACCGGTTCGGACTGCGGTATCACCTCGACTTTTACGACATCGATGAGTTGAAGCTGATCCTGTCGCGGGCGGCGAAGCTGCTGGAGCTGCGCGTGGATGAGGAAGCGCTGGCGCTGTTGGCGCATCGAGCACGCGGGACGCCGCGGATTGCGAATCGGTTGCTGCGGCGTACGCGCGACTACGCCCAAGTGCGGGCGGCCGGTCGATTGACGCGCGATGTTGTCGAGAAGGCGCTGGAGATTCAAGGGATTGATGGGCTGGGGCTGGATGAGCTGGACCGGGCGTTCCTGCGGGCTCTGATCCTGACGTACAAGGGCGGCCCAGCGGGGATTGAGGCGATCGCGGCGACCTTGGGTGAAGAGCGCGACACGCTGGAAGACGTAGTTGAGCCATATCTATTGCAGATCGGGTTTGTGACGCGGACGCGACAGGGCCGGTGCGCGACGAGCGCGGCGGCGGCGCACATGGGATTGTCGATGCCGGCGCGGTCAGCGGCGGACAGCCCGACGCTTTTTTCCTGAGAGACGCTCCCGCGGCAATGTATAATTGCATAGGCGGAGAGGCTGATGGCAACCATTACGCGGACCGGTCCACATACGTTCGCGGACTTCATGGAACTCATTCGCGAGGATCAGAAAGCTGATCTTCTGGATGGCGTGATTTACATGGCCTCGCCGGAAAACCTCGATCACAACGACGTCGTTTCTTGGATGGATCGACTCATAGGGCTCTTTCTGGAGAAGCGCCCGCTGGGTCGATTGACAGTGAATCGCGTCGCCTATCGCCTGTCGGACAAGACCGGTCCGGAACCCGATCTGGCTTTTGTTCGCAACGAACGCCTTTCGATCCTTCGTAAAGGATACGTCGATGGCCCGCCTGATCTCGCCATCGAAGTGGTGTCTCCGGACAGTGCGGATCGCGATTACGAGAACAAACGCAACCGGTATGAACAGGCCGGCGTGCAGGAGTACTGGATCATCGATCCAGATGAGCGCCGCGCGACCTTCTTGATACTGCACGATCGACGGTTCGCGGAACATAACCCAGTGGGCGGTGTGTTCGAAAGCCAGGTCTTGAAGGGATTCAAGCTGGACGTCGGCTGGTTGTGGCAACGACCGTTGCCGGCAACTCTGCCCATCGTTCAATCATTCACTGGGCCATAGCGATTTCCCAATTAACATTGTCGAATGATGCCATCCGGTTAGGATCGCAGGCATGCAATCTATGCATTTCTGCACGCTGATTCTTCATCTCACATCCCTTGGTTCCGCATTCGCTGGTTCGCCGCGGCCTGTTTCCATAAAGGAGCGGCCGGAGCTGAGTGAATCGGTGCGTGAGCTGGTCGACAAGAACATTGCCGCCTGGGTGGCGACGTACAAGGAGATTCACGCCGCGCCGGAGTTGTCGCTGCAGGAGACGAAATCGGCGGCGCGGATGTCGGGGTTGTTTCGCAAGGCTGGTTTCGAGGTCATCGAGGACGTCGGCGGGCATGGTGTGGTGGGCGTGCTGCTCAACGGAGCCGGGCCGACGGTGCTGATTCGGGGGGACATGGACGCGCTACCGGTGGTCGAGGAGACGGGGCTGGCGTACGCGAGCAAGGTGAAGGTTCCGCAGGCGGATGGGAGCGAAGTCGGGGCGATGCATGCTTGCGGACATGACGTGCATCAGACCGTGCTGGCGGCAACCGGGCAGGTGCTGGCCTCGCTCAGGGACAAGTGGTCGGGAACCTTGGTGCTGGTGGCGCAGCCGGCGGAAGAGATCGGGCGAGGCGCGGGCATGATGGTTCGTGATGGGCTGTTCAAGCGTGCGCCCAAGCCGGACGTTTGCATCGCGCTGCACGTGGCGCATGACCTGGCGGCGGGCCGGGTCGGATGGACGGCGGGCTGGCAGGCGGCGAACGTGGATTCGGTGGACATTCGCATCTTCGGCAAAGGCGGGCATGGTGCGTATCCGCACCAGACCGCCGATCCGATTGTGACGGCGGCGCAGGTGATCGTGTCGCTGCAGACCATCGTCAGCCGGCGGGTGAACCCGATCGAGTCGGCCGCGGTCACGGTCGGATCGATTCATGCCGGCACGAAGCACAACGTGATTCCGGACGAGGCGGTGCTGCAACTGACGGTGCGGAGTTATAAGGACGACGTGCGCAAACAGGTGCTGGATTCGATCCGGCAGATCACGGTGGACACGTGCAAGGCGATGGGTATGCCGCGCGAACCGGAGGTGAAGGTGCGCGAGGAAGAGTTTACGCCGGCATGCTTCAATGACCTTGAACTGGCGCGCGGGGGCGCGGGCGTCTTCCGCACTTTGCTGGGGGCGGACAACGTGGTGGAGCGGCCGCCTTCTATGGGCGGCGAGGATTTCGGGCAGCTTCCGAAGGCGGCGGGCGTGCCGGGGTTCATGTTCGCGCTGGGGAGTGTCGATCCGGCGGTAATTGAGAAGGCAAAGTCGGGCGGCCCGCCGGTGCCGGCGATTCATTCGAGCCGGTATGCCCCCCTGCCGGAGCCGACGATCGCGACGGGCGTGCGGTCGATGTCGGCGCTGGCGCTCAGTCTGCTGGGAACGAAGTGAAGACGGCCGCGCTAGGGCAGGTCGCGACACCGTGGCCGATCGCCGAGTTCATGACTCGCTGGGCGTGCGCGGAGCGGCCGCGGCGGATACTCGACCCATCGTATGGCGGCGGCGTGTTTGTCGACTGCGTTGAAGCCTTGCCGAAGCTGCGCGGGGCCAGGGTCATTGCGTGCGAGAAAGACGGCGGTCTGATTGACGGCAGTCGGAAACGTCGCGGTTTGGACTTCGAACTGCGGCACTGCGATTTTCTGACGACGCGATTCGATCATCTCTTTGATGCGATCATCTGCAACCCGCCATACGTCAGGCATCACACGCATAAGTACCCGCGCGACGTTCTGGCGCGGCTGGAGCGGGCGGCGGGCGTACGGCTGTCGCGGCTCACCAATCTGTACGGATGGTTTCTGCTGCGGAACGCACTGTTGCTCAGCGAGCAAGGCCGGGCGGCGGTGATCACGCCGGCGGAGTGGTTGAATGCGGATTTTGGTGGTCCGCTCAAAGAATTTCTGCTGGCGCGGAACCTGCTGGATTCGATCATCCATTTTGGGCATGAGACGGCGGCGTTCGACGGCGTGCTGACGACCGCGGCGATCGTTCTGTTGCGGCGCGGGCGAGCGGAGGGCGAGGCGATCCGGCTGAGGCCGGCCACGGCGACGGATGACCTGGAGGATGAAACTTCCGGGCGGCTTGTCATTCCCCGGGAGTTGGATGCGACCACAAAGTGGTCCCCCCTATTCGCGACTCGCGCCACTCGACGCGGCGAACGCCTGACATCGCTGGGGGAATTCTTTCGATGCGTGCGGGGTGTGGCGACCGGCGCGAACGACTACTTCGTGCTGCGGCCGAGCGAAGTGCGGGCGGCGCGGATCGATCTGGCGGATGTGCGGCCGTGCGTGGCGAAGGCAGCTCATGTTCAGAATGAACGGTTCACGCGAGCGGACTTGCAACGGTTAGTCGCACGGGATGAACGTGTTTACCTGCTCGATCCACGCCAGCCATTGAGCGCGACGGTGCGTCGATATCTCGACAAGGGAAAACAACGAGGGATTCACGAACGCTACCTGCCGTCGCATCGGCCGGTGTGGTATCGGCCCGAGCAGCGTGCGCCTGCGCCGTTGTGGGTGAACACATTCGCGCGAGGCGGATTCCGGTTCGTGCGGAACGAGGCCGCGGTGCTGCACCTGACGGCCTTCCATTCGCTGTATCCGCGCGAGAGGTGTGATGTTGATGCAATGCACGGCGTGTTGAACTCGCGGGGGATGCAGGCGCGGATCGCGGAGCAGATGCGGATCTACGCGGCGGGTTTGTGCAAGCTGGAGCCACGGGACGTGGAGCGGATCGGGCTTCCGGCAAGCGCAGCATCGGCTCTCAGGAAACCGCGCCGGACTTGACGCGATAGGCGGCGCGGACCCATTCGTCGGGGGTTTTGCAATTGTTCTTGAGTTGTACGGCCCGGGCCAGCCAGCGCTCGGCGTCGTTGCGGGCGTCGCCCCAGGCGATCATGACTTCGAGGGCGTCGCGCTGCTCGGGGGTCCACTCGTCGCGCGGGGCGGCCTTGGGCTGATCGACCGCGCCCATGGCATAGGTGGTCAGCTTGCCGCGCAGCTCGGCGATGATCTGATCGGCGGTGCGGCGGCCGATGCCGGGAAGTCGAGACAGTCCGGCGGCGTCGCTGGATTCGACCATGGCGGCGATTCGGGTCACCGGTTCGGAAAGCATCCGCAGCCCTTTGCGGACGCCGATGCCCTTCACGGTCACGAAAGTTTCGAAGAACTCGCGGTCGGGCGCGTGCAGGAAGCCGACCAGTCGCGGGGTGAGGTTGCCGCCTGTGGCGTTGCCTTCGATGTACTCGATGGTGTGGAGCGTGATGGTGCCGCCGCGGTAGGTGGCCAGCTCGGACATGGCGTAGCGCGGCACGAGGACCTGGCGGGCCAAGCCGTCGCGCTCGATGACGATGGACTCCTCGTCGATTTCGGCAAGCTGGCCGGTGATGCGGACGAGCATGGGCGGATTGTGGAGGGAGAGCGGCGCAGCGTCTATGGATGGGCGCGTGCGGCGACGGCGGCGGTTGCGCGCGTGTGCGACGCGAGCGGCGACTCGCGGGCGGCCAGCGCGATCGCGATGGCGTCGGCGACGTCCGCGGGTTCGGGCAGCTTGGCGAGGCCGACGTTGAGCATGATGGCGCGTTGCATCTGGAGCTTGGTGGCGTGGCCGTTGCCGGTGAGGGATTTTTTCACGCGGGTGGCGGAGATGGTTTCGACGGACGCACCATGGCGGGCGGCGACCAGGAGCGCGATGCCGCGGGCGTGTCCCATGAGGATGGCGGTGCGGGGGTGCTTGTAGTGGGCGTAGAGATCTTCGACGGCGACGCGCGTGATAGCGTGATCACGGAAGAGCTCGGACAGGCCGGATTCAAGTTCGGCCAGGCGTTGCGCGAGAGCACTCGCAGTGGATGTGCGGATAATACCGGCGTCCAGGACGCGCGCAGCGACGGCGTCGAGGACCGCGTAGCCGCAGCGTTCGAGGCCGGGGTCGATGCCGAGGAGGAACTCACCTCGCATATAGGTTACTCGTCGGGCGTACGCCGGGACGACGCGTTGACATTTTCTCGGGGCCGCGACACGCGGCGGTTCTGAATACGCGAGCGCTCGCCCCTTACCTAAACCCTCGCGGCGAACTTCCTTAGCCCTTGCGCCAGCCGGTGCCGTCGGCGCGGTCTTCGAGAGTAAAGCCCAGGGTCTCGAGCCGCTTGCGGATTTCGTCGGCAATCGCGAACTGCTTGCTCTGGCGGGCCATGGCGCGTACGTCGATGAGCAATTCCATCAGGCCCTTGGTTGTTGTTCCGTCGTCGCCGGCGTCGGCCGGAGGACGCTCGAAGAGTCCGAGCAGGCGGCCCAAGTGCATCAGCGTGCCGGCGGCTCCATCTACCAGCTTGGCAAGGCCTTCGTCCCGGCGGACTTCGAGGCTGTTCTGATCGATGAAACGGTTGATCTTGCCTGCCATTTCAAACAGCACGCCGATGGCGGCGGCGGTGTTAAAGTCGTCGTCCATGGCCTCGAGGAAGCGATCCTGATCTTTCAGAACGGCTTCGACGAGGGCGGCGGAGGTCGCACCGGTAACAGCCTCGCGAGCTTTTTCGACCTTGATGGGTGCGTCGTATGGACTGCGGCCGGCGATGCGCTTTACGCGTTCGAAGAGACGATAGAACGTGTCCAGACCTTTACGGGCCGACTCCAGTGTGGTCGCTGAGAAGTCGATCGGGGCACGGTAATGCGACGAGATGATCAGGAATCGGAGCAACTCGGCCGGATGGCGGCGCAGCAGGTTGTTCAGCTCGAGCTCGGACATGGCCTGCTGCATCTCGGCGTCCGACTTGGAGATCTTCTTGGTATTGAAGCGAGTCAGCCCGTTGTGGACCCAGTATTTGCTGAAAGGTTTGCCGGTGAGGGACTCGGACTGGGCGACCTCGTTTTCGTGGTGCGGGAAGATGAGGTCCATGCCGCCGCCGTGGATGTCGAACGTCTCGCCGAGGATCTTGGCGGACATGACAGAGCACTCGATATGCCAGCCGGGCCGGCCCATGCCCCAGGGGGACTCAAATTTCATCTCGGCAGGCTCTTCGGGCTTGGCGGCCTTCCAGAGGACAAAGTCGTTCGCGCCGCGCTTGCCCTTGGACACCAGACCTTCGCGGGTGCCGGCCAGTTGCTCGTCAGGCTTGCGATTCGAAAGCTTGCCGTAGTCTGCGTCCTTGGCGACCTCAAAGTAGACGTCGCCGTCGAGGACGTAAGCATAGTCGGCTGCGATGAGTCCCTCGATGTGGTGGACCATGTCGGGGATGTATTCGCTGGCGCGCGGCAGATTGTCGATGGCCTTTACGCCGAGTCGCGAGAGGCCTTCGAGATATTGCTCTTCCATTTCGCGGGCGAGCGCGCGGACGCCGATGCCGCGGTGGGCGGCCTCAGCCATGATCTTGTCCTCGACGTCGGTGATGTTGACCACCCAGCGGACCTTGTAGCCTTTGTGCAGCAGATAGCGCTTGATGACGTCGAAAATGATCGGGCCGACGGCATGGCCGATGTGCGAGGGTTTGTAGACGGTTGGCCCGCAGAGGTACATGCCGACCTGGCCGGGGACGACCGGCTCGAAGAGTTCCTTTTCGCGGGTGAGTGTGTTGTAGACGCGGAGCGACACTAAGACGCCTCCGTGCGGGTGAGGCCGGCGATGGCGGTGCATGCAATGGCTTCGCCTCGGCCGACGGCGTCCATGCCTTCGTTGGTTTTGGCTTTTACGGAGACGGCGGCCTCATTGAGATGCAGCAGGCCGGCCAAGCGCTTACGTATGGTCGGCTTGAAGGATGAGAGCTTGGGGCGTTCGGCGTGGATGATGACGTCGATGCAGGCGACGGCCGCACCGCTGTCGGTCACGCGGCGCATGGTGCGCTCGAGGAGCACGGTGCTGTCGGCGTTTTTCCATTGGGGATCGTTGTCGGGGAATTGCTCGCCGATGTCGGGCAGGCCAGCCGCCCCACTCACGGCATCGATGACGGCGTGCAGGACAACGTCGCCGTCGCTGTGTGCGATGGGTCCGAGGTCGTGCGGCACCTCTACGCCGCCGAGGCGCAAAGGCTTTCCCGGCCCGAGACGGTGCAGATCGGTACCGATTCCAACTCGGTGGATGGCCCCTGGCGGCACATTCATACGGCTAGGCTAGCGGCTAGGTTAGGGGAATCAAGCTAACCGTGATGATTCCTTTGGGAGTGCCGGCATCCGAACTCTATTCTCGGTATTTCTCGGTTGATTCGCGGTCTGTCTAGCGCCCGCCGAGCCGCCGTCCAGTTTTCTTTCCATCGTTCGCCATCGGCTTCCGGAAATTCTCGCGGCTGTCCCACGCGCCGCATGGGTTTGCTACTTTTTTTCTCGTAAATGAATGCTTTGTCAGAGAAGAAGGAGGCACCCGTGCAGCCGGCGGTGCGCTGGCGCTCGGGGAAGGCTCTCTAAGCATAGAAGGAGGACTTATTCCTATGCCACGCGTTACGCGATTCGCCGGAATCCCCGTGCTACGTCAAAGGGGTGAAGTGATCGACTGCTTCGATGTCCGGTCTCCGGATGACATATGGACCTACGGGTTCGATGATCTGTATGCGGAGATCATGGCGAAGTTCGGGTCGGCGGATTTTGAATGCTTCACGCTGATTGACGACATGGGGGGTATCTCGTGCGAATCCAAATCCAGTTGTACAAGCTCGTGCACACCGCCGGGGACGAACATCAGCCAGATCAACGGAGGCACATTCCCGATGGTGGTCCCGCCGTGTGAATGCAGCTAATTGCGGGGAACGGAGGCCGCAGCCGGCGGCAATGGATAATTCATCAATTCGGTGACGAAAGGCTCGGCCCATTGTTCGGGGCCGCCGCTGCTCTCCGGCAGCTGCGAACGAATGCGGGCCACACTGGTGAAGTCGCCGAGCTTGGCGCATGTCAGGCCAAGCAGCGCATCGCGCAAGCGTGACTGCTGTGGATTGACCTGGCATGCGCCAAGTACTTGCTTGGCACGCTCAGCCTGTTCCGCGCGAAGCAGAGCAGCGGCCAAAAGGAGATCGTGGTCGAGCCCGGCGGTGGGCGTCGTGGGAAGGCTTTCCATCAGTTGCACGGCCTTTGCGGCGATCGCCGGTGGAACATCCTTCTGGCAGGCCACGGTCCAGACCTGCATGGCGACGTTGCGCGGGTCAGCATAGGCGCGCACGAGTTTGGCTGCGCGGTCACGGGCGGGCGATTGCGGGAATTCCAGGAGGGCTCGGGCCGCGCGCGCCGGAAGCGTCTGATGATGAAGCAGTTTGTAGGCAAGCTCGAGGGCAGCACGATCCGCGGGTAAACGATTGTCTTCCGCCACGATGTTGAACTGAACGTCGCCGGCGCGAAAGTCGGATAGCGCAGCCGACCGCGCGGCGCCGAGGCTGGATGCGAGAGTAATGGTCAGTTGCTTACCGACGAGTTCATTGGGATCGCACCATAACAAGCAATTCACCAGTGGAATTCTGGTTGTGATACGCCAGTGGTCGTCCTGTTGCGTGAGCGTGAAGTTCGAGGCAGGGGCAATGCGCGGCTTTTCGAATGGAGAGGCCGGGGCTTCAATTCCCAGGAACCTTTCGCTACGCCACAAGGGACGCTCACTTTCGATAATCAATCGATACGCGAGCGAGGAAGAGGTGGCAGGCAGGTCAAACTCCAGCGTCAGGGTCTCATTGCCGCCTTTGGGGCTGGACTCCAGGGCTGCGCGAACGGGCTGGACGCGGGCTTTCCATGTCTCCAGGAGGCCTGCCGGCAACGGGTATTCGGTCGGATAGCCATCGGGATAGTGGTTGAGAAACCAGACGCGCTGGGCCGGCAAGGTGAGTCGGACGACTGCGCCGCCGGCGGCCTGCGAGCTCTTGAGGGTGATATCCAAATCGCCCGTCAGCAGGTACTCGCCTTCGGAAAGGACACCGGCCGAGACGGCGAAACGCCTGACATCGGTCGTGACAGGCACGGCCGAGGGCTTCAGTTCACGATCATTGCATCGAAGGCGGGCGGTGGCTTCGACCGAGAGGCCAGGCACCGGGTGCCGCAAGCCAAGCACCATTCGAATGGGGGTCTCACGGCTAGCGACATCGCGGCGGTGATTCAGCGCGATGATCCGCGGCTCATCAATACGTCGCTCGATCAGAGCATCGGCCACGATAGTAAGATCTGATAAAGTCAGGTCGCCACGTTCAACGCGCTGCTTCAGCTCGGCAACGGCAGCATTCAGCTCGCCTGCATCCGCATGTGCAGGCACGTGTAGCGATCGCAGGGTCTCCAGGCACCACCTCAAGCGCTCCGCGCGAGCAGCGGATCGGCGCATGAGTGCCACCGTTGTGCCGCCACCGATAAGGGATGCAATCAGAAGCGTGCCAATAACGGCAAGTTTGTGTCTCGCGAGCGAAACTTTCAGCCGGTAGGCGAGGCTCGGCTTGCGGGCCGCCACGGGTCGTCGCTCGACGACGGCGGTTATATCGGCGGCGAAGTCCCCCACCGTGGCGTAGCGATTCCAAGGCTCCTTCGCGAGGGCCTTGAGCAGCACGACCTCAAGGTCGGCCGGAAATCTTGATGAACGATCCATTGTGGTGCTGTGGCGCCGAACAACGCGTGGAGGAATGGGCGGCTGGTTGACGATCTGCTGCAGGACGGTCAGGACCTGCCCATCGACCTGGTAGGGAAACGAACCGGTAACGGCCTGGTACAGCATTACACCGAGCGAATAGACGTCGGTGCGGGTGTCGACTTCGACAGAGTCGCCGGTGACCTGCTCGGGAGCCATGTATTGAACGCTGCCGACAAGCTCCGGGCCCATCGAGATGGTGGTCTGCTTGTCGAGAATCTTGGCGAGGCCGAAGTCAAGCACCTTGGCGGTGCCGTCCTGCTCGACCAGGACGTTGGCGGGCTTGAGGTCGCGATGGATGATTCCGCGCTGGTGGGCGCAGAGGATAGCGTCGCACACCTGGAGAAAGATGGCGATGGTCTGATCCACGGTGCATTTCTGGCGGTGGAGGAACTGATCGAGAGGTATCCCCTTTACCAGCTCCATGACGACGTACGGCTGGTCGTTGGCGAGGGTGCCGGTGTCGATCACGTCGACAATATTGGTGTGCCTCAGGCGGGTCATGGCGAGAACCTCGACCTTGAACCGGCCAAGGGCGCGGGGGGAGGCGAGAATGGGGGTCTTAATGGCAACATCGCGGCCAGTGGATATCTGGCGGGCCAGCCATACAACGCCTTGTCCGCCGCGCTTCAACTCTGAGCGAAGTTCGTAACCCGGGATATGGGGAATGCCGAGTTTGGATTGAAAGGCACCGGCGGCGTCGCTGTCTGAAGGCGACGGCGCGGTGAAAGGAACACTACGCAAACGAGCAGTCATGGGATCGGAAGCGCTAAGGAAGGCTTCGGCCTTCCGGCGGCAGGCCTGGCAAACTTCGAGATGTGATTCGACCGCGCTCGCCTGATCGCCAAGCGAGCCGCTCAAGAAGCCCTTGATTTGCGTGTCGTCAGGACAGCCAGCCGCTGGTGTCGTACTCGGTGCCGAGGATGTCACGCAGAATTTCCTTCAGTCGCTGAATGACCTTCCACTTGAGCTTGTAGAGCTGAGGAGGACGAAGGCCGGTGCCATTGCAGACGGCGTCGCTGTTTTCATTGTCGATGGCATAACGATGAAAAGCGGCATAGAGCGGTTCGCCAATTTCCTCCCTGATCTTGCGGAGTCCAAACTCCAGATGTTGGTCTACCCACATACGCTCGAAAACCTCGTCCACTGAAATACTTTCGGACGGTACTGCGTCGAGTATTTCGGTGTCGATGGGCGCTTCGCGTCGGTCGCGGATCATGTTTCGCAGGCGGTTCTGGAAGATGGTGAAGAGCCAGACTTTGAAGCGGCCGAGCTGTGGATTGTATTCGAAGGTTCCGATCCGGCGATGCACGACGGCCATGCAATGCTGAATCACGTCGTCGGCATCGGCTTCCGGCAGCGCGCGTGACTGTGCGTAGCGCATAAGCATGGGTCGATAGATCGAGTCGAATTCGGCCCAGGCTTCCGGGTCATCCGATTTCCGAAGACGCATGAGTAAACTTGGACGGGTGGTTTCCATAGGCGGGGACACATCAGCCTGCCCCGGCGGCTCGGCCGGATGCAGGAATAATTCTTCCTCCAGGCTTTGCGGGGCCGCACTAAGCCGGTGGCCGCGACTGCGTATATGATGACTTAAGACGTCTCGAATGGCCCAAACCCTTAACTCCGGCCTCTGCAAAGACATGGACGAACCAGGCAAATTGCGCGAGGGTCGGTTGCTGGAACCATTTTACAGGAAAGGGATTGCAATCGAAATGAGAAAAGCGTCACAAAGCGAATCCACTAAATCCGGGCTATTCGGGACGAACGAACGTTTGTTACATGCGAATTTTTCTTAGGGCAGGCCTATTTCTTCTTTTCGTGCGAACCCAGCAACTTCAGCATCGAACCCGTCCTCTGTGCTACCTGATCCATGGTGCACTGGGCGGGCAACTTGTCCGGTCGCCATCGAATGAAGCGGGTGCCGTGTCGAAAGCGGTCGCCTGTGAAATGATCGTATTCGACTTCCACGACGAGCTTCGTCTTCAGGGGCTTCCACTCGCCCGTGCGCCGGGTGGACCAGCGACTCGGGCCGCCGGGGGCACGCCCGGAAAATCCCGGCGGCGCAATCAGCGGTTCGACGATGCCGGTGATCCTTTTGCGGTCTGCCGCGTTGAAACTGGAGGTGAAGCCGACGTGATTGAGCAGGCCTCCCTTGTCGTAGAGCCCTAGCAGCAGGGAACCGATGACGGGCTTGCCCTCGGCGTAGCGGAAGCCGCCGACCACGCAGTCGGCCGTGCGGTGATGTTTGATCTTCTGCATGCCATCGCGCTCACCGGAGCGATAAGGAAGGTCGCGGCGCTTGGCGATGATGCCGTCGAGGTTGCCGCCGGTGGCCTTGAACCATTTTTTTGCGATGGTGAGATCGGTGGTGGATGGTGAGAGGCGGATGTGGCCGACCTTGGCAAGGTATTTGGCAGCGAACTTCTCGAGGCGAGGACGCCGCTCGACAAATGGAAGATCAACCAAAGTTTTGCCACGTTCATCGACGAGCAGGTCGAACACGATCAGCATGGCGGGGAATTCGGCGGCCAGTTTGCGGATGCGGCTTTCGGCAGGATGAATACGCATGAGCAGGTCATCGAATGACAGCCGCCCCTCAACGGGAATGACTATTTCGCTGTCGAGCACGAATTGTTTCGCACCGATCGTCCGAACCACGTCCACGAGTTCGGGGAAGTAGCGCGCCAGAGGCTGGCCCGCCTTGGATTGGAGCTCGACGTCGTTGCCGTCGCGCAAGACGACGCAGCGGAAGCCGTCCCATTTGGGTTCATACTGCCACTGTTCGCCGACGGGTGGTTGGTCGACCGAACGGGCTTCCATGGGTGGAAATGGCGACTTGATGGGTAGTGACATTCTGCGACTCCGGACGCACGGAGTTTAGGAGTGTCGTGGGCTACGCGGGCCATTCGCCGCTGAAGACTTCTTCAGCCGGCCCGGTCATGAAGACTTCACTGTTCGTGTCAGGCCAGTCGATCCGCAGGTCGCCACCGGGGAGGTGTGTCGTCACGGAAGTATCGAGGCGGCCTTCGAGGACGCCGGCGACGGCGGTTGCACACGCCCCGCTACCGCAGGCCTGGGTAGCGCCGGCGCCACGCTCCCAGGTTCGAATGGTGACTTCGCGGCGGCCGTTCACCTGGGCGAAGTGGGCGTTCACGCGATTGGGGAACAGCTCGTGGTGCTCGACCAGCGGCCCAAGCTTAGCCAGATCGATGGCTCGTACGTCGGCGACGAACATGCAAGCGTGGGGATTGCCCATCGATACGCAGGTCATATCGAACTGTTTGCCGCCGACCGCGACTGGCTTCATGACGCAGCGCTCGCCGGCGATGAGGACCGGGATTTCGTGGGGGGCGAGGATCGGGCGACCCATGTTGATCTTCACTTCAGAAACGCTGCCGCGCGGGTTGCTGACTTCGGCGGAGCAGATGCCGCGATCGGTCTGAATGAGCAGGCGGCGGCCGTCGCGATTGCCGAGGCCGTGGGCAGCGGCGTACTTGGCGACGCAGCGGAGGCCATTGCCGCACATCTCGCTGCGCGAGCCGTCGGAGTTGTACATCTGCATCCAGACGTCTGCGCGGACGCCGGGTGACGGCGGCGTGATGAGGATCAGCCCGTCGCTGCCGATGCCGCGGTGGCGATCGGACATGGCCCGCGACAGGTTGGGGATGTCGAGACCGTCCAGGGACTGCTCGAAGCAATTGACATAAACGTAGTCATTGCCAAGGCCGTGCATCTTGGTGAAGGCAATCGGCATGCGATCATTGATCCGCTAAGGGACGGGCCGGCTCAAGGGTCGAGAGACCGGCAGTCGGCTCCACATCCCAATATGGTAGCCGGATTGTGCCCAAAAAGACGGCGGCTTCGACGGGCTGGGCTGCGCCGCCGGGAACAGCGTCGCGGCGGATGACCCAGGTTCCGGAGAAGCGGTCGTGCTGGGCCTGGCGGCGAGCGGAGCGCGGGATGGAGAGGTAGCTCGAAATGCCAATTAGTAGAAAGAACGAGAATATGACCAACCCCGTTATGAAGGAGGCAGGCGTGACCGGCTGCGTGGTGGCTTGTTGCTGTGGGACCGCCAAAGCGCGAAGCAGAATAGTGGCGACTATGGCGGGAAAGATGAGTGCAATAAGTAGGCGTCGGATCAATTGACCGAAGATTGGTGTGCCGCCCCCCAGGGCAGTGAGCCGTAAACCCATCAACCGAAAGCCCACCGTTCCCCCGCGCGTCCGCCAAAGAACCAGGTGGTACAGGACAGCGATGACGCAGCCAGCGATTAGGACCTGAGATACTAGCTTCTGCGCGGCGGCGGGCGACTTCGACGCGTGCTGAACCTGCTGGGCATCGATCACTCCGATGCTGCCCAACGCAGCAACTGTCAGCGAAAGACCGATGATGGCACCAATGAGTACGACGACTCCGTCGATGAGAAGCACCGCCATGCGTTTCCAGAAGCCGGCGTGCTCTTCGCGCAGATAAAAGACACATCCGTCGGACATATGGGCGGGGAATATAGTCGCTGGCGGCGGCGCGCGTGAGGCTGCCGTCAGCGATGGTGTGATTACTTCTGGTCGGCCGGCTTGCTCGTCGCGACGGCGCCGGCGGCCGGTTCGAAGTTGAGCGAGGCCGAATTGATGCAGTAGCGCAGCCCGGTGGGCGCGGGACCGTCGTCGAAGACGTGTCCGAGGTGGGCGCCGCAGCGTTTGCAGGTGACCTCGGTGCGGATCATCCCGTGGGTGCGATCCTCGTGCTCGTTGATGCCGGCGCCCTTTGCGGCCTGATAGAAGCTCGGCCAGCCACAGCCGGATTCGAATTTGGTGGTGGATTCGAATAGGGGCGCGCCGCAGGCGACGCAGTAGTACATACCCTTCTCTTTGGTGTTCCAATACTTGCCGGTGAAGGGGCGTTCTGTGCCCTTCTCGCGGGTGACGTAATACTGCTCAGGGGTGAGCTGCTTGCGCCACTCGTCATCGGTCTTGACGACGTGGGCCGTATCCGTCGGCTGGTCGGACTTGGTGTCGTTCATTCGGGCTCCTTTCGATTCCATGGGATTCGGGTCGTTCACAGGCGCAGCGATGACCTGGCCGGATTCCCGTTTGGGGCGCGCGTCGCATCCGGCAAGCGCGAGCAAGGCCCCTACCATTCCAATCATCCCGTACGTCAGTCTTATGGAGTATTTAGAATACATACATCTTCAAACAGAAAACCGAGCCACCTGATTTCATGAATTCCGAAGTATCGACTTCGCGGACCTCAAAGCCCCGTTCTCTCAATATCGCACATGTTCGCGCATTACCCTTCTGCACAATTACATGGCGGCCTCCGATAGCGGTTGCGTTGCAGGCCATGCCTTCCTCGGCTTCGTTGCGCGGGCATTCGATCGGGTCGACGAAGATGGCCCGAATCAACTCGATGCCAGCGGGTTCGAACGACTCCGGACAATACAACGCGGTTCGCTCGTCGATTGCACACAGCGCCGTATCGAGATGATAGAACCGATCGGAGACGAGTCTCAATCGGATAACGGGCACGCCAAATAATCGTGCGACTGTTTCGCATGCGGCCGGGTCTGAGCGGTGTCCGTGACCGCCCCAGATCAAGCCGCGACCGGGATGCCAGATGGCATCGCCGCTACCTTCAAAACGCACGGCGGACGGAAGTTGTTCCAAGCGATAACCGGCGTCGCGGAACCAGCCTTCAAAGGCAGGTACTTCGCGCTGGCGCGATTCATGTTTCATACGACTGAGGAGGCAGATTTGTTCGTTCGCGCCGTTGAGGCCGGGCAAGGTTTGATTTGCGCAGAAAACCATGTCCTCGCAGGATGCGACGGGGTCGATCAGCGAAACGTGAGCGCCGACGGATTCGAACGTTTGCCGCAGGGCGTTCCATTGTGCGACCGCCTTCGCGCGGTCTACGCGGCCGATGTTGCCCTGCATGAAGGGGTTCTTGACGTCGACCACGTCGAAGGCGTCCGGCTTGCACATCAGCAAGCGGCGCGGCAGCGGCATGGACCTGCAATGCGCGAGCAAATCCGCGCTGAGATCGCGAATCGAATCGATAATGCGCGCCGCAGCAGTCATGGTTCTCAGACGCCGATGTCTTCGTTCCAGAGTTCGGGACGATTACGGATGAAGTCGGTCATCATCTGGATGCATTCGCGTTCATTGAGAATGTCGAGGCGAACCCCGCGGCTACGGACGTACGCTTCGGGGCCCTGAAACGTGTGATTCTCCCCGATCACTATCCGTGGAATCTTGTAGAGCAGCGCCGTACCGCTGCACATGTCGCAGGGCGAAAGGGTCGAATACAGCGTCGCGCGCTGGTAGTCCGCGGCCTTGAGGCGACCGGCCCGCTCCAACGCGTCCATTTCTGCGTGAAGAATCGCACTACCCTGCTGCACACGGCGGTTATGGCCGCGTCCGGCGATGCGGCCGTCGATCACGAGAACGGAGCCGATGGGGATGCCGCCCTCGGCCAGGCCCGCCTTGGCTTCGTCGATTGCGGCTTGCATAAATTCGTCCATAGGCGGCCTTTCGTGAACGAGAGGATACCGGTCGGATATACTGGTCGTTGTTCATCCACATCGGGGAAGGCCATGCCAACCATCGCAGCATGCCTGTTTCTGACCCTGAGTGCGCCGACCGCGCAAGACGGGTATCTAGCTTACAGGGACTGGCACCATTGGGCGCGGTGGATGCCGGGCGCGCGGGCCGGACTGGCGTCGAGCTGGGATCGGACGGGCTCGAACGATGATTGGAACTGGTATGAATCACCGGCGGGCTTCGTGAACTATCCGGCGACGGTGACGGTCAAGACGATTGAAGGCCCCGGCGTGCTCTATCGCTGGTGGATGCCGCACCAGACGGCGAATCAGGGATTCGTCACGCGGATGTATATGGATGGCGAGACGCGGCCTCGGATCGACACCACGAGTGATGCATTCTTTGCGGGCAAGTACGCATACATAACAGCGCCGCTCGTGGACGCGTGTGCCGGCGGGCAGGTGTCGTACGAACCGATTGCATTTGCGAAATCATTGCGGATCGAGGTGGTGACGCAGCAGATCCCTCCAAACAATCCGTATGCGGACAACCGCCATTATTACCAATTCAGCTATCTGAGCTTGCCGGCAGCGTCGGCGGTAGAGAGCTACACGGGCGTATTGTCGCCGAGCGCGCAGGCTGAACGGGAGGCAGTCGCGACGATGTTCGAACGAGCAGGTTCGCATCCGGGCGGCGAGGAGCCGAATACGATCGATTTGAGGCATGGCGCCGCGTGCATAGCGCCGGGCGAAATCATCGTGCTGGCCAGTGCCACCGGGACGGGAACGGTGCGACGCGTATGCATTGCGCCAGGCGACAGCCGTGACGTCGCGCTGGATGCACTGCGGCTGGTAGTTCGATATGACGGCGGACCGGCTGCGATCGATGTTCCCGTTGCGGAGTTCTTCGGTGCGGGTCATGAGCGTGCGACATACCGAAGCATCCCGATGGGTACCCAGTCGTCGGACGGCTACTACTGCTACTGGCCGATGCCATTCCGCAATTCGATTGAGATCAGCCTGGTGAACACGGCGGCCTTCGCGATCGACATCGTGGGTGCTCGGGTCGAATACGAAACAGGTGTGATCAGGCAGCGGGCCTGCTATCTGCACGCGACGCGTTCAGAGTCGACACAGGACGGCAACGTCATGTTCCATCCAATGATGTCAGCCGTGGGCAGGGGCCAGTACGTGGGCAATCTGCTTTACATGGATGCGCCCACAGACGCGTTCTACATGCTGGAATGCGACGAACAGATTGCCGTGGACGGCCGAGCGACGATGAACGGCACAGGTACCGAGGATGCGTACAACGGCGGTTATTACTACAACTGGGTGCGCGTCGTCGAAGGCGAGCCGGAAGGCGTCATGCCGCAATCGGCAACGCGGGCATTGTCGGGCGCACTTTACGTGCGTCGCGAGGCCGGCGTGATGCACGCGCGAGCGGATCAATATCGCTGGCAGATTGCCGACCGCGTGCCGTTCGATCAATCCATCGACGTGCGGATGGAGTTCGGCTTCTACGCCGTGCCGGGTACGCGATGGACGTCGGTGGCATTCTGGTATCTCCAGCCTGACCTGCGCGGGGACGTCGATGACGACGGGGACATAGACAACGTAGATCGAGACATCCTGCTGGCGGTCTTGCTGGGTATGGAGTCGCAAGCGCGACACTTGCAACGAGCAGATATCAACGGCAACGGCAGCGTCGACGGCGATGATATTGCGGAATTCGTTCGCGCGGCGGCCGAACCGCAGTAGTTATTCCGTGCCACTCGGCGTGCTGCGCTCGACCAGCTCGAATTCCACTTCCTGCATCTCGCGGGCCAATTCGAAACCGGGCGGCAGGATGACACGCGGGGCGCGGCGGACGGTGCGTACGGTGCCTGATACGTCGCTGGCGAGTACTTCGACGAAGACCACGATCTGTTGCGGCGTCAGTTGCTCGATGGAGCTGGTGGGTCCACGGACTTGGATGTCGGGACGCAGATTGGCTGACTCAGCCGGTCGGACGATGTATTGGCGCTCTACGTCGACGGGGATGGCAAAGACGATCTGCACGGGTCCCTTCTTGGCCGTACTGAGCAGGCTGACCGAGCGGCCGGTGACTTTGACGGTGGGCGCGGGGGAGAACTCGACATCCTGCGACGCTTCGGGAATGGAGAGCGGCAGCTCGATGGTGAATTCGGTCTTGTCGGGGTTCGCCGTAAGCCATTGGCGGATGGCCTGCTCAGCGCTGGGGCGTAGAGTGCGATCGGCCAGGCGCGTGTCGAGCAACCGGCGAGGTATGCCGCGAACTTCGACGACGGCCGGCTGAACGACGCTGCCTTCGACACTGACGCCGCCAAAGTCGGGCTGGACGCGAACCTTCACCGTTTCAAGTCGATCGACGCGCAGAGTAATAAGGGGCGGCCGGACAAAGATGACATCGAGGCCGGAGTCACGGATGACACGGCTGGCCGCGAGCAATTCGTCGGAAGCCACCTGCTTCTGGCCGGGGTCGCTGCTGGCGGAACCCAGGACATATTCGATTACGGCGGACTGGTTCTTGGAGAGCCAGGCATTGAACGCGTCAAGACGGCCGCGCGTTCCCTCGAGCGTGGCCTTCACCTCTGACGGCTTGGGAGACTCGATCGACGCCGTGGTAAGCGGATCGGTGGTGCGGACGGCAATGCGGAGGGTGAAATCCTCACGATCCGTCACGCGGCGATCGGCGGCATACCAAACCAGCCAGGTGATGACGACCACCACGAGAAAATGCCGGACTCGTTCCCATATCTGCATACGTCAGGCTGCTCCGCGAGTGGCCGGCGCGGTCACTGCCAGGTTGGTTTTGTCTTCCAGGTGTGCATTGGAATCGCTGAGCAGCGAACGGAGCAAGTCGCGGAGGGTGTCGATGGTCAGGTTGCGGCGCATGTGGCCGTGCTCGAACAGTGAAATCGTGCCAGTCTCTTCGCTGACGGCGAGAACCAGGGCATCGGTCTCTTCCGAAAGGCCGAGGGCGGCGCGGTGGCGGCTGCCGAAGGATTGATCGAGCCCTTCTGTCTCGGTGAGCGGAAACTGAACGGCGGCGGCGGCGACACGCCCCTGGGAGACAACCACACCCATATCATGCAGGGCGGAGCCGGGCCAGAAGATGGTGTTCAGGAGCGCGGCGCTGATTTCGGCGTCTACCTTGACGCCACCTTCCATGAGCGTGCCGAGCTGCGTGGCGCGCTCGAAGGCGACCAGCGCGCCGATCTTGTTGCGCGACAGATATTCGGTGGAGTCGGCCACGGCAGCGATGATTCGGTCAAGCTCGCCTGAGATCGTTCCAAACCAGCGGGTCGCGCCGACACGTATGAGGGCGCGGCGGAGTTCCGGCTGGAATGCCACCAGCGCAACAATAAGCATGCCGACGAGAAACGGGGGATACAGAACACGGATCCGTTCGAGTTCGAGTTGATCGGCCAGAACGCTGACGACGATAGTGGCCGCGAGCAGGATGACCGCGACGCCGCGAAAGAGACGCTCGCCGCGGGTGCCGCGGAGGAAGCGCATGACCGCATGGACGACGAAGCCGATGAGCAGCAGCTCAATCAGCGCGGAGAAGAAGCGCCAATCCGGGTGGGCCGACCTCTTGATCAGGGACACGAGCGTTTGGAGCAAAGCGCACCCGTCACCGCCGGTGTCCGCGCCCCAACGGCCACGGGTCGGCTCAACGCTTCATAAAATAATGGATCGACGCTTAAAGCTCTGCGCTGCAGGAGCAAGCGTTGGGTGCGAGCCAATTTACAGTTGGCGCGGAGGGCCGGCTGGATTACCGGCCTATGCGCGGCGCTGACCTTGATTGGCACCGTAGCACTCACGGCAGTAGACAGGCCGGCCTTCGGTTGGTTTGAAGGGAACGGTCGTGGCCTTGCCGCAAGATGCGCAGGTGGCGGGATGGAATTGGCGAGGACCGCCGCCGTCTCGACCCGGACCGCCACCGCCGCGCCGGTTGCCGCCCGGAGGTCCGCCGCCACCGGCAGCCCGTCGCTTGGCTCGACATGTCGAGCATCGCTTGGGTTCCTGGGTGAAGCCTCGACCGGCCCAGCGCTCCTGCTCGACCGCGCTGTGAACGAATTCGGCCTGGCAATCTCCGCATACCAGAGTCTTGTCCACGTAGCTCATGCGCAACCTCTCTCACACAACCGGACACGCCAGTGAACGGCTAAAGGAGCATTAAGAGTTCTTGGGAAGAGGATTTCCGAAGATGTGCACCCGTTAGCGAAGCGGCGGTCCCATGGATCTCCAACCGCTTATACGAAACCAGATGAGGCGGCGAGTGTCAAGTATTTTTTGACACACCGGGCTTAGTTACGTCGGAATGCGTCACCGGTTATTGCATGAAATCCATCGAATTTGCACGGGTGGCAAGCGACTTGCATGAGCCCGCGGACGCAATACAATCCGGGGTTCGTCGCGCGGAACGAGGCATGCAACGACAGGTTCACCGAGGGACCGACCGCGCGCCTCAGCGAGTTCATCAAATCGAATCGAAGGCGGAGGTTACGTGACAATCATGGCGACTGAGTCCGACCTGGCAGCGCTATTCGAGCAGCCGAACTGGGACGAGGGAACGTTGAACGGAATCCGCCGGGCGGCGTTCGCCGGCGGAGATACGGCGGACCGTTTCAGGGGTCTGCTCACGCAACTCGAGAACAGCGGCGGCGGCGCGGATGGCGGCCTGAAGGTCGGCATCGCGTACGCGCTGGTCGGACAATACAAGCAGGCCGGTGAATGGCTGAACAAGGCCAAGCCCGGCGCGGCGCGGGACTTCTACCTTGGAAAGACCTTGCGCGAACTCGGGCATTATGCCGACGCCGCGAGCGCTTTTGAGCGCGCCGCCAATGCCGGCTACGACGCGGTGACCGCCGCGGCCGAACGTGCCGAAACCATGCTGCTGATGGGCAACGGTGATGGCGCGCTGGAGCTTCTGAACAAGCACCGGCAGGCGGGCACCGGTAATCCAGTCTGGCAGACCGTGATGGGCCGGGTGTATGAGTACGGCGGCGACATCGAAGCGGCGCGGGCCAGCTACATGGAGGCCATGAAGCTGGACCCGGACGACGGACGAAGCAGATTCCGGCTGGCATTTCTGTGCGACCTGCACGGCGACGATGTCGAGGCAATCGAGCTGTATGAGCAGTGCTCCGAATTGCCCGTGGTACAGGTCAACGCGTTGATGAACCTGGCTGTGGTCTATGAGGACGTGGACGAATTCGAGGCGGCGCGAGAGTGTCTGCAGCGCGTGCTGGCGGTCGAACCGGATCATGCGCGGGCGCGGATGTTTCTGGCGGACGTCGAGGCGTCCCTCGACATGGTGATCGACGAGAACGAGGAACGCGAAGCGCATCGGCGGAGTGCGGTCCTCGACATCCCCATCACCGAGTTTGAATTGTCGGTTCGGGCCCGGAACTGCCTCAAGAAGATGAACATCCGCACGCTCGGCGACCTCCTGCGGATCAATGAGTCCGAATTGCTGTCGTACAAGAACTTCGGCGAGACGTCGTTAAATGAAATCAAGGCGATGCTCACACAGAAGGGGCTGCGGCTCGGACAGTTTGCGGAACCCGCGCCGGCGCGTCCGCGGCACGATCCATCGCATCCCGCTGTGGCGGGCAACCCTGAGGTCCTGAATCGTCCCGTGGCGGAGCTGGAATTGTCCGTACGCAGCCGTAAGTGTCTGCAGCGATTGAACATCGCGACCATCGGCGAGCTGTGCATGCGGACGGAGCAGGAGCTGCTTTCGACGCGCAATTTCGGCCAGACATCGCTGAATGAATTGAAACGCCGACTAGTTGAGATGGGCCTACGCTTGAGGAAGCCAGGCGAGTGACCGGCCTGCGGCCGGCACGGATGCCGCCCGGAGCCGATTCATCGCCATGGCGAAACGCCGGTTTCAACTATTCCCCCTACGTGCTGCCATTAGGTTGATCTGGCAAGATCCTGCGCTGCGCTTGCGCGCCGGGCTGGTGGCTGCGCTGGTCATCATGGCCGTGATCGTGGTCGGTTGCCTGACGATTGAAGACCACAAGATCAAGATCGTTCCGATCCACAAGCCGACACCCACGAAACCACAGCCGCCGCCGCCTCCCCCACCGCCGAAACTAGATCGGACCGTGCGGGTGCGATTGTTCGGCCCCGATCCGGTCACGGCGTTCAATCTTGAAGTTACCTGTCCCTACAAGCTGACCGCGTTCGCCGGTGGCAAAGTTCTGACCGAGTCGGCAACGCCATTGCGGGCCGTGCGCGTGACGCCTGCTCGGAGCCTGCCGGATGAGATCATGTTCAACGCGGCGCAATGCGGTGGCGGTGACATCGTGGTTGAACCGCAGCGTGAAGCCAGCGTGGTCGTAAACGGGAAGACGTTCCGCGGCAATCTCAGGATTTCGCGGGCAGGCAACGGACTGGTCGCGACCAACGTGCTGGACATTGAAGATTACCTCGCGGGGGTCTTGCGAGGCGAATTGCCGCGGGACTTCCACGAGCAGGCCCAGCGTGCCCTGGCTGTGGCGGCGCGAACGTACGTTTTGTACGAGAAGATCACGGGACCGACAGGCCGCGATTACGACGTGCTGGCGGATGAAAGAAGCCAGATGTACTTAGGCGTGCTGGGAGAGGATAAAGGGGCGGTGGATGCGGTTCGGCATACGCGCGGCGAGGTGTGCATGGTCCGAGACGGCGACCGCGACAAGATCTTCTGCACGTACTACTCGTCGGCATGCGGGGGTATCTCGCAGTCAGTGACTGCGTTTCGGCCCAGCGATCCGGCCATCGCACCCCTGGCGGGCGGCCGCGTCTGCAATGATTGCTATCTGGCACCTCACTACCGCTGGGGGCCGGTGAAGATGTCGAAGGCGGAGATGACACGGAAGCTGGTGGCGCGATACCCGAAGCTGGCCATTCTGGGGCAGATTGTTGGAGTGCAGATCGAGAGCGTGGGCTATAACGATCGCATCGGACGCATCACGCTGATCGGCTCGAACGGCGGGACGGAAACGCTGGTGGGCGAGGATTTCCGCCTGGCGCTGGGTGGATATACGATCAAAAGCACGAGCTTCAAAGTGGTGGATGAGGGGAAATACCTGCGATTCAAAGATGGCCGCGGGTTCGGCCACGGTGTGGGTCTGTGCCAGTATGGGGCCGATCGAAGGGCACGGCTTGGGCGCACGTATCGCGATATCCTCGAAAGTTATTACCCGACCTCGATCATCAAGAAGCTGTACGATTAGGTACAAAGAGCATGTCCAGGTGGCGCCCGTCCGAGCACGCAGCGCAAGCAAGTGCTGGGTGTACATCATGGCTCGTGTGCTCGTTTGGAGCACGAGCGCACGAGGCGGGAACGCCAGAACGAACGCCGTCTCGCTCACGGTAGCCTTCCGACCACCGCTTCCGCGGTGGGTTCTGACTGTGCTCGCGCTTGGAGTCCCGCCGCGTCGCGCCCATCCCGTACAATCGGGGTGAGGTTGAGACGCATTGAAACCACGCACGAAGAAACATCTGTTCAAGCTGGCCGTCCTCGCAGGGACGCTATTTTTCTGCGCACTCGTTCTAGAGATCGGGCTGCGGCTGTTCTGGAAACAGCCCGTGTTTCGCATTTCGCAGCGTCACTACGAGCACGAGCCGTGGCCGTTCGCGTTTCGCTTCAAGCCGAACCAGGTCGTAAAGGTGCCCTTCCCCGAAATCGGAGATATGCAGGTGCAGGTCAACGAGGACGGGTTTCGCGGCCCGAGCGTGAGCGAACTGGCGAGCCATGCCGTGCGCGTGGTGTCGATCGGAGATTCGTTTACGTTTGGCTGGGGGTGCAAGTCGTTTCACGATCAGTGCGTAGTTGGTTTCGTGGACGAGTACCGCCAGGCGAATCCGGCGGCGGACGTGGGACTGTCGGTAGTGGCAGAGCCGGGCTGGGGTTCGCGGGACTATCTGTTCGGGTACCTCGGATACGGCCGAAAGGCACGGCCGCAGCTTGTCGTGGTCGGATTTTTCTGTGGCGATGATATTTGCTCGCCTGGCACGGTCTCCAGCATCGCGACGGGGACGCCGCCGGACAAATTGTGGGCGGGAAACAAGTCGTTCTTTCGGTGCGCGACGCTGGATTGGGTGCGGTTCCGCGTTCGATCCAGCCCGGTGCTGACGAAGGCGATGTTTTCGCTCGGCGCGCGACCGCAGAGCGACTTGATTCGCTTCCTGCGGGCAGAGCCTGATCCGATCCCGCAGATGTGGCGGGAGACGTTCCAACTGCTGGCGGCATTGAATGAAGAAGTGCGGCAGGATGGCGGACAACTGGCAATCGTCAGCTATCCATCGTTGATCCAGGTGTTCGCGCACCAGGAGCTGGATGACGCCAAGTTCGACTACCGGCATATCGACAAGCGGCTGGAAGCGTTCTGCGGCGAGCAAGGGATCGTATTCGTTCCCCTGTTGCCGGCGCTGGAGGCGGATGGAAAGCTGGATTTGTACTACGCCCGCGATCGGCATCTGACGCCGCGCGGGCATGCGGTGGCGCGGCGGGCGATCATGGAGAAGCTTGGCCCGGTGTTGGATCGGATTCGCACGGGAACCGAGGCGAACCGCGGTTGAACTAGAATGATGTGGAAACGAGGGTGTATGTCGGTCTTTGAAGAGCGAGCCGAACTGCTGGATGACTTTGAGTTCAAGTATGGCGCGGTGCGCGGGCGACTGGCGGCGGCGGTGGACATTCTGTCGGACGCGCAGATCACGATCGGGACGCACGCGGCATATTGCAAGCGGCCGTCGGACCCGCGACATCCAACGCGGGACATCGAGGAAGTGATGCGGCACCTGGGGCACGTGAAGGAATTGCTGTCGGATGTAAAGAAGGCATTGGAGGAATCCCGGAAGCCGCACTAGCCATGGAACTATCGAAGGGCATGAAGATACGAATTCTGCTGTATTCGTGGCTGATTGTTATCTCAATCGGACCGCTGATATTGTTTTTGTGGAATTCGAATATTGGATTGCAACTTGTGCTGATCTCGGCGGTGGCGTTGATCGGAATATGCGTACTCATGAAGGTCATGCCTGAAAAGAAAGAGCCCGCTGCTGGGCACTGCGAGCGATGCGATTACGACCTTCAGGGAAACGCAACTGGGTACTGCCCGGAGTGCGGTCTGGCCATCATGCGTGATGATGTCGGAATGCACCGTTCCTAGTGGAAGTCGCGCGAGACGCTGCGGAGGTCGCGGAGCAGCGATGAGGCGTCGGCGATCCGCGTGACCTGGATGTTGATGACCTCGCCCTGACGCTGCACTTCTCCGTCGGCGACCAGAGCCACGCCGCCGCGGGCATCCCGCCTGTAACGCTTCCAGACGTTTACCTTGATGATCAGATTGGCTATGGCGGTTTCGTCCTCGAGCGTCATGAAGACGATGCCCTTGGCCGTGCTGGGGCGCTGGCGGCAGATGACGAGGCCGGCCACGCGAATTCGCTGGCCGGTGCGGCTTTGGCGGAGGTCGATGTTGGGGCGGACGCCGAGCTGGGTGAGCTCGTCGCGGATGAGCGCAACCGGGTGGGCGGTAAGGGACATGCCGATGGTGGAGTAGTCCTGGATAACTTGTTCCTGCAGGTCGATGTGGGGCATGGGCACCGCAGGTTCGTCGAGTTCGAGATCGGCGAAGAGGTCGAGTACGTCGTCCAAGGCGAAGACTTTCCATAAGGCCTCGCGACGGTTGAGGCCAATGGATTGAAAGGCGTCGGCTGCGGCGAGGCGAGCCAGGGTGGGTCGGGGAATCTGGCTGCGGTGCGCCAGTTCTCGAACGGTTCCAAACGGCCCGTCCATGCGAGCGCGAGTGAGCGGCGCGACCTTCTTTTCCGATGTGCCCTTAATCATCCGAAGGCCTAAGCGAAGGCAGCTCTCGCCTTCGTGGTTTTCCAAGGTGCAGTCGAAGTTGCTGCGATTCACGTCGGGGCCGAGGACTTTTACGCCATGCTGGATGGCGTGGCGGACGATCTGAGCCGGGGCGTAGAAGCCCATGGGTTGCGAATTGAGCAACGCGGCGGCGAACTCGGCGGGATAGTGGCATTTGAGCCAGGCGGAAACGTACACGAGGAGTGCGAATGAGGCGGCGTGGCTTTCGGGGAAGCCGTAGTCGCCGAAACCGCGAATCTGGTCGAAGCATCGCTCGGCGAAGTCGGGCTCGTAGCCGTTCTTCAACATGCCCCCGATGAACTTCGCGTGGAATTTTTCGAGCCCGCCGTGACGTTTCCATGCAGCCATGGCGCGGCGGAGTTGGTCGGCTTCGCCTTCCGTGAAACCGGCCGCCACGATGGCCATGCGCATGGCCTGCTCCTGGAAGAGCGGGACACCGAGGGTCTTGGCCAGGACAGTTTCCAGTTCCGGCTTGGGGTAGGTGGCTTTCTCCTCACCGTTGCGCCGGCGGAGATAGGGATGGACCATGCCGCCCTGGATCGGGCCGGGGCGTACGATGGCGACTTCGATGACGAGGTCGTAGAAGTTGCGCGGACGGAGGCGGGGGAGCATGGACATCTGGGCGCGACTTTCGATTTGAAAAACGCCAATTGTGTCGGCCGCGCAGATCATGTCGTAGACGGCGGGATCGTCGCTTTCGATATCCGTCAGATCCATTGGCTTATCGCACCCGGTGGAGTCGCGCACGAAACGGAAACACTTACTAATGCAGGTCAGCATCCCCAAGGCGAGACAATCGACCTTGAGCATTCCGAGTGCGTCCAAGTCGTCCTTGTCCCATTCAACGAAGGTGCGATCGGGCATCGCGCCATTGAGGATGGGGACGGTCTCGCAGAGTGGCCCGGCGGTCATGACGAAGCCGCCGACGTGCTGGGAGAGGTGGCGCGGGAAGCCGGCCAGCTCATTCACCAGGCGGAGCAGATGCTGGATGGGCCGGCTTTGCGAATCGATGCCGGCGTCGCGGAGAACGGCCAGCGGATCGTCGATGACGTGCCAGCCTTCGATGCGCTTGGCGATGGCGTCCACGCAATCGAGTGAGAGGCCGAGGGCTTTGCCGACGTCCCGCACGGCTGAGCGCGGGCGATAGGTGATGACCTCGGCAGTGATGGCGGCGCGGTCGCGGCCGTACTTGGCGTAGATGTACTGGAAGACTTCCTCGCGGCGTTCGTGCTCGAAGTCGACATCGATGTCGGGCGGCTCGTTGCGTTCGCGGCTGAGGAAGCGTTCAAAGAGCAGGTCGATGTGGGTGGGATCGACCGAGGTGACGCCGAGGCAATAGCAAACGGTGGAATTGGCGGCCGATCCGCGGCCCTGGCAGAGGATGTCGCGCTCCCGGGCGAAGCGAACGATGTCCCAGACGGTGAGGAAATAGGCCTCGTACTTCAGGTCGGTGATGAGTTCGAGCTCGTGATGGATGGTCGCGACGATGCGGGCCGGGATGTCGTTGTCGTAGCGTTTGTTGGCGCCCTTCCAGGTGAGTTCTCGCAGGAATTCATTGGGCGTTTTGCCCTCCGGGCAGAGCTCGGGCGGATATTCGTAGCGGAGCTCGCCGAGCGAGAAGGTGCACTGGGCGGCGATTTCCAGCGTGCGCTGCAGGAGCTGCGGGTGCGTGGCGTAGCGGCGATAGAGATCGAAGGGGTCGGGTAGTTCGAGTCGGGCGTGCGGGAGGAGTCGCGTGCCGGCCTCGTGGATGGTGCATTGGTGGCGGATGCAGGTGAGCACGTCGTGCAGTGGACGGCGGGAGGCGTCGTGGTAGTGGACGTTGCCGGTGGCAACGAGGGGGAGTTGGACGCGACGAGCGAGACGGTCGAGCCAGGCAAGGTGCGTGATGTCATCGGCGGCGCTATTCAGCTCCGCGGCGAGGTGCACACGACCGGCGAACAGTTCGCGATAGCGGTGGAGGTCGGTGACGAGGGCGTCTTCGTCATGGTTCGTTTCGTTGTACGGCAGGCATATGGCGATCAAGCCTGCAGCGTGGTCGGCGATGTCTTCGACGGTGATGCGGCAGTCGCCTTTGATTGAGCGGCGGCGGCCGACGGTAATGAGCCGCGATAGGCGGCCGTAGGCGGCGCGATTGGGGGCGATCAGGATGAGCGGTGACGCGTCGGTCGGGACGATTTCCGCGCCGATGATGAGCGGCAGCTTGGTGTTCTTGGCGGCGATGTGCATCCGCACGACGCCGGCCAAGGTGTTGCGATCGGTGACTGCCAGCCCGCGATAGCCGAGCTCGTCGGCGCGGTTGACGAGCTCATCGGGATGGGACGCGCCGCGGAGGAAGGAGAAGTTGGTCTTGCAGTGCAGCTCGACGTATGGCCAGAGGGTTTGGGATTCCTTCGAGGGAGCTTTCCCGTCGTTTTTCAGGGGGTGTTCGTGGTATTTGGGGAAGGCGAGTTCAGGCATACAGCCCTCCCCTCACAGTGGATAAAATCAGAAACTGGAAAATGCCTTCGACTAGACCTGAAACCCTGACAGAGTGCATCCAGTGCGGGTCGCGCCACGTATCTCGGAAGCTCCTGACCGTTCGCATGAAAGACAACTGGATAGCGCACCGCGTCGAGGCGGACGTATGCCCTGATTGTGGTGAGCGATACTTCGATCCGGCCGCGATGGACAAGATCTGGGCGGCCCGAAAGAAGGCGTAGTCCTTCGATTCTTTCACCTACCTAACATATACCTAACTTATGGTTGGTTCAAGGCGGCGAAGCGCCAGGCGGTGATGGATTCGTCGCCGCCTAAGGAAAAGAACTTGCGCTCGAGCATGGTGGCATGCGTGGAGAGGCTGCCGACGTAGCGGTCGAGCTGATCCTGCTGGAAGGGTTCCTTGTTGTCGCGATAGGCGATCAGCACAAAGTCGCGGGCGGGGATTGGGGCGTCGGGCGGCGGCGACCAGTGCAGCCCCACGGGTGCGGATCGCAAGACGTAGTAGCGGAAGCGGGCGGCCGATCCACCCCAGGCGTAGAGGTTGGGGGCGTAGGTGACGTCGCGCAGCGAATTGAAGATGACCCAGTCTTCGTCCCGACGTCCGGACTTCGCCAGATCGCGAAGGCGGTCGCGGCAGAATGCATCGGCTTGCTGATGCCACGGGCGGGATTGATCGCGGGCGATGCCGATGCCGGCGATGGTTATGAATGCGATCATGGGAATTCGAGAGGAGAGACGCAGGCGGAGTCGGGTGGCTTGCGGCGATGCGGCCTTTCGGCGACATAGCGTCGCCAAAAGCGATGCGAGGCCATTTCCGATCAGCAAGCAGAACACCGGGGCGAGATAGAGCGACGTGCGGGCTGAGAAGCCGTAGGGGTAACGGTGCAGACACGCGGCGATGAATGTCAGGGCGAGCGGGGCAAGCAGGATGGCGAGCCAGGTTCGATGGCCGCGCCGCCATAACACGATCGCGCCGACGACAGCTAGCAGGAAGGGAATCGTGCTGGCGAAGTTCTTTCCGCCGGCGGGATAGGCGAACATCTCGCCGGTATGGGTCGTGATGAGCCAGAGCGGCAAACGCCACGGTTGTGTGATGGACGGAAAGGCAGCCTGCCACATGGGGATTTCGGCCAGCCAGGAGGCGGCCTGGAACTGGCGGCGAGCGGTCAGCCACCACATGGTGACGAAGCTGAGGCCCAGCGTAAGTGCATAGATGGCGACGGCCGAGCAGCTCATTCGACCGCGAAGCGACTCGGATGCTAGTACGAGTGCGATCCCGCCCGCGACGAATATTGCGGGATAGGAGCACCAGACGCCGATCACGGCGATCAGCGATAGCAGCGCCCACCTCCACCGGGATCGGGCGTCCCGCTGCACTTCCGCTGCGGCCGTTAACAAACACAATGAAACCAGCAGGTCGAATGCATACGGCTTGATCTCCGCGCTGTAGCGGACGGGAAAGTACGAAATAGCGAAGACGCCGGTTGCGAAGAGCGCGGCGTGCCGGCCAAGCGTGCGCCGCGACAACCAGGCGAAGAGCAGCACGGACAGAATCCCGGCGCCCAAGGGAACCGCGCGGAGGACGTACTCGGATGTGCCGTAGTGGCGCACGACCGCCAGCACGGCCCAAAGGAAGCCGAGGGGTGCGATCTGGCCGTGCTCCAGTGGCTGACACATGTCGCGGTAGCTACGCGTGAAGAAGTTGACGGCCAGGAAGGCTTCGTCGCCCCAGAGAGGGAAATCCAGCGAATAACGGATGATCCGCCAGACGATGCCGAGCGCGGCCAGCAGCAGCGTCAGCCAGAGAGTTCGATCGCGGAGCGAGGAGCGGCGGGGCACGATGCAATATCGGCTCAGCGGAGCTTCAGCCGTTTGAAGGCCACCCAGCTCATCTTGAGCAGCAGCCAGCCGTGGCGGAATCGACTGATGTTGGTCGTGCCGTACTGGCGGGCCTGGTAGCGGACGGGAATCTCGACGAGGCGAAGGTTGGCCTTGGCCGCGCCCAGCAGCAGGTCGAAGTCGCCGAAGGGATCGAACTCACCGAAGTAGTGGCGATTGCGGGCGATCAGGTCGTAGTTGGCCTTCGACAGGACCTTCGTGCCGCAGAGCGTGTCGCGGATAGGCTGGTTGAGCAGCCAGGTGAAGGCAGCGGAGAAGAAGCGGTTGCCGAGCTTGTTGAGGAACCGCATGGCGTCGTCCTGCATGGGATAGACGAGCCGCGTGCCGTTGACGAACTCGCCCTTGCCAGTCGTGATGGCCTCGACGAAGCGCGGCAGCATTTCGGGCGGCACGGTCAAGTCGGCGTCGAGGATCATCAGGATGTCGCCGGTGGCGGCGGCGAAACCCTTGCGGACGGCGTCGCCCTTTCCGCGGCCATCGCCTTGCAGGATCAGCTTCATATTACGGTCGGGGCGTTCCGCGATCTGACGATTGATCTCATCGGCAGTGCCATCGGCGCTGTTGCCGTCGACGAAGATGATCTCGGTGCCGGCGCCCATCTCTGGCGTCCGCGTGACCGCGCCGGCGATGTTGCCGCGCTCGTTGCGGGTGGGAACGATGACGCTGACCTTGGGCTTCTGCATCTCAGGCGGCGGACCTAGGGGGCGAGCGACGATCAGTTCGATCATCCCCAAGTGCGTGAACGGCCAGAACCGCACCACGAAGCGGTTGAAGAACGTCGACAACGGGTGGATTTGAAACGGCGAGAGGACTTCGCCGGAATGCCGGACGACCTCCATGTCGGCCAGGTAGAGGAGGTTGGTCAGGTCCTGCATCGAGAGCCAGTTCTGCTCGCCGGTCGGACGGCGCAGCCCGAGCCCCGTGGCGAACTTCAGGATCGGCTCCCAAAGCGCGTTGTAATAGGCGATCACCACTCGGGTTTCGGGCTTGCACACCTTGCGGACGGACTGCAGCAGCGTCTGCACGTCGTCGATATCGCCGAGTACCGTCGAGACGATGACGAAGTCGAAGGTCTCGCCTTCCAAGTCGAATTGATCCGGGTCGGCACGAACGACTTTGAGCTCAGGGTGGCGCTGGCGGGCGAATTCGCACACTTCCGGGCGGTCGTCGATCAACACGCCGTGCGAAGGCTGCAGCGACGCGACCAGATCGCCGAGTCCCCCGCCGACTTCCAGCACGCGAGCGCCCGCCGGGATGTGCAGCTTGAATAGGCGGCGGAGCTGCTCGTAGTAATAGGGATATCGCCTCGACCAACGTTCAAGGACGCGCGGATCGCTGGTTGGCCGGGTGTCCTTGACGATCACGGTGACACGGTCTGCCGGGCAGCGGCGCGGGGTTTGATCATGGTCCACAGGGTGGAAACGTACCCATGGTGCGGCGCGAGCTGCGGTTCGCTGTGCGCCAAATCAGCCGTTGCCGGACCAAGCTGATAGTACGGGATGGCCGGCTCGCGGTGATGCGTAGCGTGTTCGCCGAAGCCGTACGCGCCGAGGATGAGCCGCGAGACCGCGTTGCAGTGGAAGTTTCGCAAGGCGGCCTCGCCGACGGTTGGAGCGTCATCGCCGCTGATCTGGTGCTCGGCGATGCCGCGCACGCCGGCGGCGAACACGGTCACCGAGGCGAGGCCGTAGGCGTAAACGAATCCGTAGGCGAGCACAGCCTTCACCATCGCCTCCGCAGGGAAGATGGACGTCACCCAGGCGACGAGCAGGAGTGTGGCCATCAACGTCAACTGCACGATTGCCGTGCGGGCCAGCCAGAACTTCGAGAGCAGTGGCGGGTCGTAGGTGTCGTCGTCCGCCGGACGGCTCGGATCGGTCTGCATGCGGAATTTGGCCAGGGCTTCCCAGACGAGCAGGCATTTGAACGCGTAGCCAATGATTCGCCAGCCATGGATATCGAGGTGGTAGGTGGTCTTGGGGTCGTCGGGCTGGCCAAAACGACGATGGTGGCGCCAGTGGCGATCGCGGTAGGCGTCGAAGTCGGCCAGCGAAAGTGGCCCGAGCACCCAGCGGCCGAGCAGGTTCGAGCCGGTGCGTGAGTGGAACACGTGGTAGTGGGCGGCTTCATGCATGAGGTTGAGCAGCCCGTTCATGGCGAGGCCGAACCAGATCCATAGGGCGAAAATGTGCCAGCCGATGGGCAGCGCGGCGGCGAGCAAGATGGGCGCGACCACGAACGCGACGTGCGCGGCGACGACCAGCGCAGAGACGACATCGCTGCGCTTGCCGGTGTAGCGGGCCAATTCAAGTCGAGCCACGTTCAGCTCCGCGGTTTGAACGCGAGAAAATTCTGGATTCCGGGCACGGCGGCCCAGAGATCGAGGGGCGCGCACAGCGTCGCCAATCCTACATATGTTAACCAGACCAGGCCGGATCGATGAATCGGCTTCTGGCTGCGATTGCGGACCACGGATGCCAGGCTGACGGCCCACGCGGCCGGATTGAACGCCCCGTCGATTTCGATTCGTTCTAATCCGGAGCGGGCCAGGAAGGTCCGCAACCCGGGCTGGGAGAAGACGACCGTGTGGCGCGGCGAGTGGTACCCGCTCCAGCACGCTCCGAACAATCGATGCTCGAACGAAGCGGCCGCCGGGGTCTGACCTTCGAGCGCTCCGCCAGGGACCAACTTTGCCACTAATGCAGCCACGTCTGCCATGGGATCGGGCAGGTGTTCGATCACATGATTCATAGTGATGAGCGAGCACTCCGGCAGGACGGGCAGCAGATCCGCCAGGCGGCCGCGGAGGATGGTGATGGCACCGCCGGCGCGCTGCTCGGTGCGCGTGTTCGCGTCAATCTCAAATCCAAACCATTTCGTTTTTGAATGCTCGGCAACGGCGTAGTCGAGGAACGCTCCGTTGCCGCAACCGAAGTCGAGGACCGCCCCACCGTTGCCGAGCAACGGTGCAAGGCGCTTGAGCCGCATCCCTTGGCGCACGCGGTTGAGCAGCCCGCGCCCGGTGGCGGCGTGGTAGTTGGCCGGGTAGTAGTCCGCCAGTTGATCCACCGACGGCATCGGCGATTGATAGACCGAGCCGCACTGATCGCACTGGGCGTACGTCGCGACGATGGGCAGACGGTATTCGCGATCGGGCACCGACGCACTCGGATGCGTGCCGGTTGCCCCGCAGGCTGGACAGGTGCTCGGCGCGGTGACGCCGGGCGAACTCATGCCTTGACGATCTTTTCCCGGCCTTGCTTGACGTTGACGGTCGCGTTACGGGTATCGATCACCAGCCTGGCGTTCTTGACGATGTCGGCGTAGTCGTAGGCGGTGTGATCGGTGGAGATCAGTACGACGTCGTAACTCGCCAGGTTCTTGGGCGTCAGCGGCACGGACTTCATCCGCAGGTCATGCTCGCGTCCTTTATGCGTGGCCGGGATGTGCGGATCGTTGTAGTCGACCTCGGCGCCGAGCTCGCGGAGCATTTCGATCAGCTCAATGCTGGGGCTTTCGCGGAGATCGTCCACGTCTTTCTTGTACGCGAGGCCGAGCACCAGCACGCGCGACCCGCGGACCGACTTGCTCTGCTCATTGAGCGCTTCGGTCAGCTTGTGGATCACGTAGTCGGGCATGGCGGTGTTGATCTCACCGGCCAGCTCGATGAAGCGGGTCGACTCGCCGTACTGGCGGGCCTTCCAGGTCAGATAGAACGGGTCGATCGGGATGCAGTGACCGCCCAGACCCGGCCCGGGGTAAAAGGCCTGATAGCCGAAGGGCTTGGTCTTGGCAGCGTTGATGACTTCCCAAACGTCGATGCCCATCTTGTCGAAGAGCACCTTCAGCTCGTTGACCATCGCGATGTTCACGCAGCGGTAAACGTTCTCGACAATCTTGGTCGCCTCGGCAACTTCGCAGCTCGAAACCGGGACGACCTTGGCGATGGCGTTGCTGTAGAGCTCGACCGCAAGCGTGTGGCTCTTGGGACCGAAACCGCCGACCACCTTCGGAATGGTGGAAGTGCTGAAGTCCTGCCGGCCCGGGTCCTCGCGCTCGGGCGAGAATGCGAGGAAGAAATCTTTCTCGGCCTTCAGGCCGCCGGCTTCGAGCACGGGCTTGAGAATCTCGCGAGTTGTGCCCGGATAGGTGGTCGACTCGAGCACGATCAACTGACCGCGGCGCAACCGCGGCGCGATGGCATGGGCAGTCCCCTCGACGTAGGTCATGTCCGGGTCGCGAGTCTTGCTGAGCGGCGTCGGCACACAAATGAGAATCGCGTCCGGCTCGGCCAGCTCGTCCATGTCGGCGCTGGCGTGGAAGCGCTTCGAGTTGACCAGATCGGCGACCGCGCTCGACGGGATGTGCTGGATGTAGCTCTTGCCGGCGTTGAGCATCTTGATCTTGGAGTCGTCGATATCGAAACCGATGCAGCTGAAGCCGGCGCGGCTGAAAGTGCCGACCAGCGGCAATCCGACGTAGCCCATGCCGATGATGCCGACGACGGCCTGCTTGTCGGCGATCTTCTTGCGCAGCGCTTCGACGTTGACGGTGTCGGTTTTTTCCTGTGGTCGCGGGGCTGGCCGCGGCGGTCGGGTGGCTGTTTTCATGGGAAACTCAATACACTCCGCAATGGGATGGTTCTAAAAGTTATCTGACGCTCGCGAGAGGCGGGCGCGTATTCCTTTCAGGATCGGCTGGCATCGAAGCCGCCTTAACCGGCCACTTCTCCAGCTAGCTCATCTTCCATGGTTTTGCACCAGAAAGAAGGGATAATTAGAGCGGCACGCTAGCGCATTCGCAAGCCAATCCACACCTTGGCAGACACACGGACGCGCCCCATAATTCATGGCACGCTATAACCCTGTAACGACCGACTTGCACCCACACGAACCTGCTTTCAATCATGGCCCGGCCATCCGGGCGATATCCGCAAGCGGCCTCCTGGCGACTTGAGGTTTTTGACATGGGCCACGGCTTTTTTGGCGTCGATCGAGCCGAGAAACGGCACGAAGGGCACGATCACCATCACGACCACGACGGGCATCATCACCATCACCATGGCCACGATCATTTCCATGGGGACGCGGCCACGGCTTCGCGGCGGGCGGCAGTCGGCATGCTGCTGACCCTGATGGGCGGCATCCTCGTTCTGACCAGCTATTTCATTCAGTGGTACAGCCCATATACGTGGCAGGAGCGGCTGATCGACGGCACGACACAGCAAGTGAAGGAATATCAGTACGCGTTTCAGATGGATCTCGTCGCGGCGCTAGGGGCGGCGATGCTCGGCATACGCATCATCTGGCACGCACTGCGGAACATTCTGTCCGGCCACATGCACATGGATGAGTTGGTGGCGCTGGCCATCCTGGCGGCGTTTGCCACGCAGGATTTCCGCGCGGCGGGTGTCATTGGGTTCTTCCTGCTGCTGTCTGAGTTGATCGAGACGCGGACTGCGATTGGCGCGCGGGCAGCGATTGAGTCGCTGGTGCGATTGACGCCGACGCGGGCCATGCTGATCGAAGGCAATGCGGAGATGGAAGTCGACGTGCAGCAGCTACGCGTCGGCCAGCAGGTGCGCGTGCGACCGGGCGACAACATCCCCGTGGACGGGCGCGTGGTGCACGGCGACTCGATCGTCAACCAGGCAAACATCACGGGCGAGTCACTGCCGGTGGATAAGCGAATCGGCGACCAAGTGTTCTCGGGTACGACGAACCTTACCGGCGCGATGGACATCGAGGTGACACGCGTCGGCCCGGATACGACGCTGGGCCGCGTGCAGAACCTGATTCTGCAGGCTGAGCGGACGCGCATTCCGATCATGCGGCTGATCGATCAGTACGCGGTGTGGTATACGCCGTTGGTGTTGATGCTGGCGGGCCTCGTGCTGTACTTCAATCGCGCGGACGGCACGGGCGTGCAGAAGGCCATCACCATGCTGGTGGCGAGCTGTCCGTGTGCGCTGATCATGGCGACGCCGACGGCGGTGGTCGCCGGGCTGTCGTGCGCTGCTCGACTTGGAATTCTTATTAAGAATGTGTCGCACCTCGAAGCGGCGGGACGGATGACTGCGGTTGTCTTCGATAAGACCGGCACTTTGACGACGGGTGTGCTGCACGTGACCCGACTGTTCCCGGTTGGGGATGCCGACGCGGCGGAATTGTTGGGCGCGGCGGGAAGTGCCGAGCAATTGTCGAATCACCCGGCGGCCCGCGCGATGGTGAACGTCGCTCGCGAGGCGAATGTGCCATTGATTCGACCGGCGCAGTTTGAGGAAGTTCCCGGGCAGGGTGTCGTCGCGACGGTTGAAGGCGACGAAGTGCTGGTGGGCCGTGACACGTTTCTGGCGGCGCGCGGAGTGGAGTTGAATGCGGTGCGGGAATCGGCCGCGAAAGTCGAAGGCGTCGGGTTGCTATTCGTGGCTCGGAATGGGCGGTGCCTCGGGTATGTGGGCGTGGAAGATAGAACCCGACCCGCCGCTCGCGAAGCCGTGCAGCAGATGATCGCGCTAGGCATGCAGCGCGTGGCGATGCTGACTGGCGACCGTCGCGCGGTGGCGCGCAAGGTGGCCCGCGAAATGGGCTGTTCGGAATTCAAGGCGGAGTGTCTGCCACAGGAGAAGTTGGACCTGGTCGAGCAGCTTCGCCGTGAAGGGCACCGCGTGGTAGTCGTCGGCGACGGCGTAAATGATGCTCCGGCGCTGGCGGCCGGCGACCTGGGTGTCGCGATGGGTGCGGCGGGCTCGGATGTGGCCATCAATTCGGCATCGATCGCGCTGCTTAACAACGACCTGACGCGGTTGCCGTTCCTGATTCGCCTCTCCCGCCAGACGGTGCGCGTGATCTGGCAGAACCTGATCTTCGGCGTGCTATTCGTCGTGTCGATCGTAACGCTGGGCGCGCTGGGATTGATCTCGCCCGTCATGGCGGCGGTGCTGCATACCGCGTCGAGTTTCGTGGTCGTCTTCAATAGCGCCCGGCTGGTGCGATTCGGCGAAGAGCAGATGACGCACGAGCAGGTCGTGGCGAGTGAAGAGTCGCCGGAACGACCGGTGATGGCCGCCAGCCCCGCGACTCCGGCGTTGGTCTGAAAAATACTGCCCTATCGTACGAAGACGCGCGTGCCAGGGGTGGCCTTCAACATATCGGCGGCGCTGCCCTGGTTGACGGCGATCTCGAGGCAGTCGGCGCTGCCGATGAGCGCGATCGGCTCCCCGATGTCGACGTCCGCGTAGGTCGCTTGCAGCGGACCAATGCGCGTAGGGCCGACGTACACTTCCGCCACGCGTTCCTGCGAGAACTTGATGACGTCTTCGCGGCTGATGTTCGTGATGCAGTTGCCGAAGCTGTCGATGTAGACGACCCGGCCTTCGATGGCGCCGTCGCCCATGACGGTGGGCGCACGCAGGTTGATCAACTCCAACTCGCCGACCGGTTCGCCGACTCGATAGAGTCCCCCGCCGCTGGCGAGAAAACCCGCGGCCGGCGCGAGTACATCGCGGCCGTGGAACGTGTTGCTCTGCTTCTCGCGCATGATCTGGCGATTGCCGATCTCGCGGATGTCCTCCAGCACAAAATCGCGGTGCACCAGGCTGACGACGCCGTTGTCGGGCGCGAGCACGATCTGCCCCGAGTATTTGATCGCCAGCAGACGCCTGGGCGTACCCACGCCGGGGTCGACCACCACAACATGAATGGTTCCTGCCGGGAAACAGTCGAACGTCTGGCGCAGCACGAAGGCGGCCTGCAGGATGTCGTGCCGGCGGATGGAGTGCGTGACGTCGACAATCTGCGCGGCGGGCGTCTCCTGCAGGATGACGCCCTTCATGCAGGCGACGTAGTGATCGCTGGTGCCAAAGTCGGTGGTAAGCGTGACGATCGGCATGTGAATTCCCCTCTCGCAAGGGTCTGTCGAACGCTCGGCTCGCCAGCCCCGCGAGCCATACGAATTAGTTGGGCGCGTTTTGAATTGCAAGCCCGCGAGGCAAGGAATAGACTCGGCGAGCACATGGCTACCACGCTGCTTGCCAGACCGGGACGGAACGGTCATCACCTTCGTAACGACGCCCCGGCGCTGTCGCCCCTCTTCCCCGTGCATCTGCCGATCCTGAAAAAGCGCGACCTGGACCCTAAGGACCCGGACCCGTGCCGGGGGTGCAGCGACTGCTGCGAATATGTCTCGGTACCTCTCATCCGGCCGCGCGGCTGCAAGGACTTTGACGAGCTCCTCTGGTACCTGCTGCACCGGAATGTATGGGTTTTTCTGGACGAAGACGGTGACTGGTTCGTCCAGTTCAATACCCCGTGCAATCAACTACGCAACCAGCGATGCGGGGTATATGAGCGGCGGCCAAGCATTTGCCGCAGGTATAAGGTCGAAGAGTGCACGACCTATGGAGAGGGTACGGGCTACACGCATTTGTTTACGTCGCCGGACGAGCTGATCGACTACTTGCGGCGATTACGTCCGAAAACATTTCAGCGGATGCACAAATACTACGCGGGCAAGTGGCCGAGCACGGGCGTTACGCGTGCTGCTGTTGGCGCGTAACTTATTTTCTGTGCTTAATTTATGTAGTGCTGGCTTTAGAGAATCGTATCTTGCGTCCGGAAGCTTTCGCCTGCCTGCCTTCATCCCAACCTGTCCGCCGCGCGGCTCGATAATCATCGAGTCGGGCGATCTGCTTATAATCCACCCGCAATGTGGGGGTCGGATGGCCGGGATCGACCCGGCCGGATGAGTACGCGTCTCCATGCCTATCAACCGATTCAGGACTCGCCGGCACAGCGCCAAGCAGCGAACGTCGACGCCGCGACGCTGGCTCGACCAGCTTCGGGTATCGGGCGCCACCGGCCCGGCACTCATCGGGCTCGGTTTTTTTGTCGCTGCAGTTGCCATCGTCCTTTCGGGCGAGGATCGCTTGCCCTGGGTGCTCGACCAGACGACCGATGGACCCATTACTGCCCGCATCGACTTTGAGCAGGCCAATCAGGCTAAGACGGTACAGGCCCGCGAGACGGCCAAGCGCGCCACGCCCAGCCATTTCAAGCTCAACCAATCCCTTCTGGAGACGATTCGCGGCGAGCTGCGTTCCATCCAGAGTGCGGCCCGCTCGGCAGACACATATGAGAGCTTCCAGACCGTCGCCGAAGGGCACTGGAAGATTGACAAGGCCGGGTACGACGAAGTTCGCCGGCTGAGCGGTGAGGACAAGCAAACGACCGACGGCCCACCCAAGGGACCGACTGTTACACGTTTTGACAAGCTGACCGAGGGACTGGTCGCCGACCTGACTCGTGAAAACCTGGTGCAGTTGGCCAGCCGGACCGAGCGGCCGCCGGAGCGCGAATCGTCCGAGTTCGTCGTGTTGCAGCGACCGGATGCCAAATCGGAACGCGTGCCCAAGTCACGCCTAAGCTATGCGAGCAACGAGCAGCACGTCTCGCGATTGGCGAAGGAGCTGGCCGAAAACTTCCCGGATCGACTGCATGCCACGGTGGCGGACGTCATCGTGCAGGCCATTCGGCTCGATCCGGCGCAAGAGAAGTATCAGGGCATCTACGTCTTCGACGCTGCGGCGACCAAGCTGGCGCTCGACAAGGCGGAACATACCTCTCCAGTGGTCGACAAGTACAAGCAAGGCGATGTGCTGGTGGCGGCGGGTGCCCCCATTACGCCGGAAGCACTCGCAGTTCTGCAGCGCGAGCATGAGAGCTACATGCGGGCACGCCAGACGGTGCCGGATCTCTATCGTCCGTGGCTGTATCAACGCATTGGCGAGGCGGGGGTCGTGCTGATCATCACGGTCGGCCTGGGGTTCTACATCCGCCGATTCCGTCCGAAAGTCGCGCGACATCCGACACGCACGCTGTCGCTGGCCGTGCTGATGCTGATGATGCTGCTCTTCACGCGGGCCATGAGTTACCAGCAATGGTCACCGCTATGGGCGCTGGTGACGACGACGACTGCGGCGGCGATTCTGACCATCGTATATGGCGAACGGTTTGCGTTCGGCGTGACGGCCGGGCTGGCGGCCCTGACGACGCTGACACTGCAGGCCGACTTCCCGCTGTTCATTATCATGCTGACGGTCGGCGGTGTGCTGATCTTCACGCTGGGTGATATCCGGTCGCGGATGCGGCTGATTCAGGTGGGCGTACTGACGGCCGGCGCGGCGGGCGCCTCAACGTTTGTGGTCGGGCTCACCGAACAGAATACGCTCACGTTCGTTTCGACGCAGGCAAGTATTGCCGCGGCGGCCGCAATGATCTCGTGCAGCTTCGTGCTGGTCATGTTGCCGGTGATCGAGCGGATGTACGGCGTGGCGACGTCGATGACGCTGCTCGAATGGGCTGACACCAGCTCGCCGCTGCTCAAGCAGCTCGTTCAGAAGGCCCCGGGAACATGGCAACACAGCCACCTGCTTGGCAGCATGGCGGAGGCGGCGGCCGAAGAGATCGGCGCCAATGGACTGCTCGTGCGCGTGGGCGCCTACTACCACGACATCGGGAAGATGTCGAAGCCTGAGTATTTCGTGGAGAACCAGCAGGCGCAGATCAACGCCCATAGCCGGCTGGCACCGCACATGAGTCTGCTCGTCATCGTTGGACACGTGAAGGACGGTTTGGCGCTGGCGGAGGAGTATGGACTGCCCAAGGTGCTGCACGCATTCCTGGCGGAGCATCACGGGACGACGCTGGTTCGTTACTTCCATCATCAGGCGGCGGCGCGCGCCAGGTCGCGCGACGACCGGCCGGTGGATGAAGTCGAGTTTCGCTATCCGGGCCCGAAGCCGCATTCCAAGGAGACGGCCATCCTCATGCTGTGTGACAGCGTGGAGGGCGCGGTGCGGGCCATGCCGGAACCAAATCCCAGCCGTATCGAAGCGATCGTCCACGAGATAGCAATGCAGCGGTTGATGGACGGCCAACTGGATGAATGCGACATGACTTTGCGCGAGTTGGCCAAGGTGGAACAGAGCCTCGTAAAGAGCCTCTGCTCGATCTACCACGGGCGCATCGCATACCCGAAAGCCGCCGCGCAACCAGCGAACACGTCACCGACGCCCGCACCCGTACCGGTTCGCACGACCGCATGAGTGCGGCGCGACGCGACGGGAAACCTTCCCGATCTCAACGCATCCATATTGACGTGCTGGGCGCCAGTCCAACGGTTGCGCGACAGCTTCGACGCGCCGCGACGTTCGCCATTTCGTGCAGCAGCGCGGTGGCAGCTCGTATTGAAGTCGTGGTCACACGCGACGCCGGAATGATCAAAGCGCACCGTGAGTGGAAGGGAATGAACACTCCCACGGATGTGCTTACATTTGATTTATCACCCAACTCGCATTCGATGGAAGCCACCATCCTGGTATGCAAGGACGAGGCTGCGCGTTCGGCCCACCGCCACGGAACAACGCTCCTCAAGGAGCTGCTGCTCTATGTCGTGCACGGGTGTCTTCATCTGTGCGGTTATGATGATGTGCGGGCAACGGAAGCGAAAAGGATGCACGCCCGCGAGGATGAACTATTGACCGAACTCGGTATCGGCCCTGTTTTTAAATCGCGCGCTCGACGGGCTCCAGGCCGCGCGGCTGCGCCTAAGCGAGGCCGGAGATGAGTGCCGCCTGGGTGATCGTTCCCGGCTGCGCGGCCGTGTACTTCGGGGCTTGCGCCGGCGCCGCGAGCGATATTTCCCGCACGCAACTTGAAAGCGAACTGAAGCGCCGACGCCGGCTGCATTGGCTTGAACGATTTGACGCACATGCCTCGGACTACGCGGTAACGGCATTCACCTGGTCCCTGATCATGCTCGCCTTAAGCGTCTGGGCGCTCATCGCTCCGGCGCTCGGGCGTATTGAGGCGAACGCGGCGGCCCGCATAGCAGCTATGACGGCGTGGGTGTTGATGACGCTGGTAATCATGCCGCGAGCCATCGCCCGCTATCAGGGCGAGCGATTGCTGGCGGCGACCTTGCCGATCCTCGAAGTCTTCCGCCGGGTTACCTGGCCGGTGCTGATCGTCAGCCGGTTCTTTGACGAAGTGGTCGAACGGCTGTCCGGCAAGCATGGCGATGAAGAGAACCACGGGGAACGCATCGAGCAGGAGATCCTCGACATCATCTCTGAAGGGCAGGAAAAGGGCGCGGTTGGCCCGACGCAGTCGCGCGTGATCCGCTCGGTGATGGACCTGCGGACGCGGACGGTCGGCGAAATCATGACGCCCCGGATTGAGATCGTCGCGCTCGAAGTGACGGCCGGCGTCGAGGAAGCCCGCCGTCTGTTCGTGGAGGGCGGTCACTCGCGGATGCCGGTATATGAAGGCACGATCGACCACATCCTGGGGGTCGCCTACGCGAAGGACCTGCTCGGCGTCGAGGAAGGCAGCGAGAGCCCGCTGCGCTCCCTGCTGCGGAGCGTGCCATTCGTGCCGGAGACGAAGATCCTGCCGGAATTGCTGCGCGAGTTTCAGACCAGCCACGTACACATTGCCATCGTGCTGGATGAATATGGCGGCACGGCCGGACTAGTGACGTTCGAGGACATTCTCGAAGAGCTGGTAGGCGAAATCGCGGACGAGCACGAGAACGTCGAACCGCTGGCCATTCGCAAGATCGACGAGCACTCGGCCGACGTGGACGCCAAGGTTCGCGTGGACGAGCTGAACAAAGCGCTCGGCTTGCAGCTTCCCGAAGAGGATGCCTACGACACGGTGGCCGGCTTCGTGCTAAGCCGATTCGGCCGCATTCCCAAGGCCGGCGAAACAATCGATTACGATTCGATCCGCATACGCGTGCTCGACGCCGATCCGCGACGAGTGAATCGCGTCCGCGTGCAACCGCTGGCCACGAGCGCTTGACGTGGCCATCACCAAGGACATCGGCATCGTCCTGCGGCGGCTGGATTACAGCGAGACGTCGCAGGTGCTGGCGGTATTGTGCCGCGAGACCGGGCAGCAGCGATTGATCGCCCGCGGGATCAAGCGAGGCACAAAAACCCGATTCGCAACCGGGATCGACCTGCTCGAACTCGGCGAAGTGCTGTTCATCCGCAAGCCGTCGTCGGAGGCGCAGCTTGCCACGGTCACGGACTGGAAGCAGTTGGAGACATTTCCGTCGCTAAGAAGCGGCCTGGCTGCCTGGTACGGCGCGCAATATGCCGCCGAACGCACGTCACAATTGACGCAGGAGAATGATCCGCATCCGGGATTATTCGATGCGCTTCTCGATCTGCTCAACCAGATTCGCGCGGACGGCCCGATGAGCACGCTCATTCCATTTCTGTGGGCGCTGCTGCAAGAGATAGGATTGATGCCGAGCCTCGACCGATGTGTGGGATGCGGACGCGACGCTTCCACGGGCGACACGTACATCAGCGCGCGAGCCGGGGGCGTGGTCTGTCGCGATTGCGAGCCGGCCACTATCGAGAAGCGTCGCGTGGAAGTTGCGGCCATTCGAATGCTTCGCGAATCGCCCGAGGAAATGGCCGCGCCGATGAAGACACAGGTGGCCGCGTTCGATCTCCTCGACTACTACCTGACCGAAATTGCGGGCAAGCCTTCCCGGATTGCCGACGCGCTCTTGACTACGATTGCGAATATGCGCGGTTAGTTCCCGATCAGTCACGCGGGATGCCTTCTTCGGATAGAATCCACCCTGCCAACGTACGTGGAGTTGTTGATGAGCGCAGCTGACATCGAATTGAATAATGTATCCAAGGTTTACTACAAGGAGCGGCTCGCGATCCCGGTGCTAGACGGGCTGAGCCTGAAGATCAACGCGGGCGAGTTCGTCGTGCTCATGGGCCCGTCGGGCTCGGGAAAGTCGACGCTGCTTCACCTCATCGGCGGGCTGGATTCACCCAATAGCGGCAGCATTCGCGTCGGCGAATACAACCTGGAGCGGTTGAGTGAGCGCGAGCTGACGACCTGGCGAAGCAGGCACGTGGGTTTCATCTTCCAGATGTATCACCTGGTGCCTGTGCTGACGGCTGCGCAGAACGTCGAACTACCGCTGCTGCTCTTCAAGATGGGCGCGGCGGAGCGGAAGGAACGCGTTAAGACGGCGCTGACCATCGTCGGTCTCGGCGACCGAATGGATCACCGGCCTAACCAGCTTTCGGGCGGGCAGGAGCAGCGCGTGGCGATTGCCCGCGCTATTGTGACTGACCCCGAGGTAATACTGGCCGACGAACCCACGGGCGACCTGGACGCGAAAACGTCGCAGGAAATTCTGCAGCTCCTTTCATTGCTTAACAGCGAGTTCAACAAGACCATCCTGATGGTCACGCACGATCCGCGGGCAGCCAGCTTTGGGCAGCGCGTGTTGCATCTCGAGAAGGGCAATCTCGAGCGCGACGTCCGCAACGAACCACAAGCCGCGGTAGCCGCACACTGAACGAGTTCCTCGCATGACTCTGTCCTATGTCTTAATGCAGAACCTGCGGAGAAATCCGCTGCGATCGTGGCTCACCGCGATCGCGTTCGCGCTGCCGATGGCGGTCTTCGTGGCGGCCATCTCTTACATCACCGCGTTGATTGCGTTGGGCAAAGCAAGTGAGCAGGAGCTACGGCTGGGGGTTCACCAGAAGACCACCATCGTCAACATGCTGCCCGAGGGGACGCGACGCAAGATCGAAGCACTGGACTCAGGCAAGGGGCGGCTAAAGGCGGTGTGCGGAATGCGCTGGTTCGGCGGGGTCGTTCCGGGCACGCAGAACACGGTGGTCAGTCTCGGAGCCGACGCCGACACGTTCCCGATTGTCTATAGCGATTTGAAGCTGAGCGAAGATCAAAAGAGCGCATGGGCGCGCGACCACCAGGCGGCCGTGGTCGGACCGGGCGTGGCGAATCGGTACCACTGGAAGCAGGGCGATCGGGTCACGCTCAAGGGCAGCGTCCCGCCCTACAAAGAATTGGAATTTCACATCGTGGCCGTGCTGGACGTTAACGGCCGCGATAACTTCCTGTACTTCCGCCGCGACTATCTGACGGAGGCATACAAGGAAGAGGGGCTGGACGATCCGAGTTGCAACATATTCTGGATCAAGTGCAACTCAGAGCCGCAGCTTCGCGAGCTGCAGCGAGAAATAGACGGCATGTTCGCCAACACGCCGGACGAGACAAAAACCGAGGACGAGAACGCCTTTGCCGCGAGCTTCGCCAAGGCCTCCGGCGGCATACCCGACCTCATGCAATTCATGGCGATCACCGTCGTGGTAGTCATATCGATGGTCGCCGGCAACACCATGATGATGAGCCTGCGCGAGCGGATGCGCGAGCTGGCGGTTTTCAAGGCCATCGGATTTCAAGCCCGGCGTGTCTTTACCATTGTGCTGTCCGAGAGCCTGCTGCTGGCGATGATCGGCGCTCTGCTCGGTATCGTGCCCACCGTGATCCTCCTGCGAATGCGATTCATGCAGGACATTATTCCTTTCGGCGGCGTCAGCAGCATTCGCCCCTCGGCGTGGGCCGTCGCCGGGTCGCTCGTGATTGCGCTCCTGGTCGGGCTGGCCGCCGGACTGTGGCCGGCCATCACCGCCATGCGGCTCAAGCCGGTCACCGCGCTGCGCGAGGTGAATTAGCGCGATGGCGTTGCCGATCAGCTATCACTGGCGAAACCTGTTCGTCCGCAAGACGACCAACCTGCTGACGATTCTGGTAATCGCGGCCGTGGTCGGCGTGCTTTGTTACATGCTCGGATTGGCCGCGGCGGTGAAGCGCTCGCTGGCCGTGGCGAACGATCCGCGCAAGATCATCGTCATTCGCAATGGGGCTACGGCCGAAAGCAACAGCGCCATCGGCATGGAGGACTACAACAAGCTGGCGCAGATCGAGGCAATCGAGCGCGACAGCAAGGGCGTGCTGCTCGAGAGCCCCGAGGTCATTACCATCGTGCAATGCAAACGCAAGCGGGACGCCGGGGAGACATCCACTAATGTCAGTGTCCGGGGAGTGACCGAATCGGCCTTTACCGTGCACGACGGACCAAAGATCGTCCGTGGCCGGAATTTCGTGCCTGGCCAGACCGAAGTGATCGTGGGAGTCACCGCGGCGAAGCAATTCGCAGGACTCGAAATCGGCGACATGGTTCAGCTGGGTTACGGTGGCGATCGCGGCTATCAGGTGGTCGGTCACTTCGATGCCCGCGGCGGCCCGATGGAGAGTGAAATCTGGGCCTACCTGCCTATGCTCCAGAACAGCTTCAAGCGCGACATGTATTCGTCGGTCGCGCTGCGGCTCAAGGAGCAGGCCGACGTGGCCGGCGTGGTGAAGCAGATCAAGGACCCGGCCATCGATATGAACGGCCAGACGGAAGAAGAGTATTGGGCGGCGCAGGCCAAGACGGCCAACGTATATCTCTCGGTGGCGTATGCGCTCATCGGGGTGATGACGATCGCGGCCATGTTCGCCATTGCCAACACCATGTTCGCATCCGTGGCGGGACGCACGCGCGAGATCGCCATGCTGCGGACGATTGGTTTCAAAGGCAGGCAGATACTCACGGGCTTCCTCATCGAGGCGGTCATGCTTTCGCTGCTCGGCGGGCTGGTCGGCATCGGCTTATGCCAGCTCTGGCTGACATGGATTGGCAACCAAAAAGACATCTACGGCTCGGGCACATTCACAACTCTCGCTTTTGAGATCCGTCTCACTCCAATGATCGCGGCCGTCGCGCTGGCCGGCGTCTCCGCCATCGGCGCGATCGGCGCCGTCTGGCCGGCCTTGCGGGCTGCCAGGCTGCAAGCCATCACCGCACTGCGTGTCGCTTAATGCTCCGACTTGTTTATCTCTGGCGGAATCTCACCCGCAATAAGCTGCGGACCGCGCTGACTTGCGCGGCGGTCGGTCTGCCGATGATAATCTTCGTTCTCTCGACCGCGGTGATCGGTCAGTTTCGCGTGTTTCTTGACAACGCCGCGAAGCAGCTTCGGCTGGCAGTCACGAACCGCGTGTCGATCATGAATCCCCTGCCGGTCGGACATGCCGCGAAGATTCGCTCGCTCGATCCCGACAAGAAACGGCTGACTGCGATCTGCGGGATGAGCTGGATCGGGGGGCAGGTGCCGGACAGCCCAGTCCCGCTGTCCACCATGGCGGCGGACTCGGACACATTCTTCGATTGTTTTCCGGAAATGGGCTTCACGGCCGAGGAAAAGGAAGCTTGGTTTCACGACCGGCAGGCCATCATCGTCGGCGAGTACACCGCGAAGCAGAATAACTGGAAGGTCGGCGACCGTATCACCATCACGCAATCAGTTCCGCCCTTCGCCGACATGGAGTTCCACGTCATCTCGACCGCGCCCGAGGCAAAGGACAAGATCACCAATTGGTTCCACCGCGCGTATCTCGAAGAGACACTGAAGGCAAACGGCCTGCCTGAGGGAAAGGTGACGTTCTACTTCATCAAGTGCGCCAGCAAGGCCGACAGCGACTATTACCGTACGGCCATTGACGAGAAGTTTGCCAACTCGCCGGACGAAACGAAAACCCAGGACGAGAAGGCGTTCATGAACGAGTTCATCACGCAGCAGTTCAACCTGCCGCGCAACCTGACCATCCTGGCGTCGTTGACGGTATTCGTGGCCGTGATGGCCGCCACGAATACCATGAGCATGAACTTCCGCGACCGCATCAGCGAGTTTGCCACGCTCAAGAGCATGGGTTTCCGCAGCGGATTTGTGTTCAGCCAGATTGAGTGCGAAAGCCTGCTGGTGTGCGGGATAGGCGGCGCGCTGGGCGCATTCATTCCATATTCGCTGATGAAATGGTCGCCGCTGGCTCAGGTAGCCATACCTGTCATTCAAACATTACCCATACCTATTGCCACGTGTCTCCAGGCCATTGGTGTTGCACTGGCAATCGGCCTGGTGGCCGGATTGTGGCCCGGCTGGCAGGCCGCCCGCATGCGCGTCATCAAGGCATTACGCACGCTCGAATAGTCCCTGCAACGACAGGATTTCCGTGGCACTGCCGCTGGTCTACAACTTTCGCAACCTCCTGGTGCGCCGTCTGAGCACCGGCCTGACATTCGCCGTGGTGGCCTCCCTGGTGCTGGTTTTGGCGGTGCTGCTGTCCTTCGCGGCCGGCATTAGCGCATCGCTGAATGCGAGCGGCTCGCCGGACAACGTGATGGTCCTGCGACGAGGGGCCACCGCCGAGAGCACGTCGATCCTCCTGCCAGCCGACGTCAACACCATTCTGGCAGCCCCGAATATCGCCTCCTGGAAAAACGAGAAGATGCTCAGCCGTGAGCTGAGCCTGCAAGTCTCCATCCCGAGAGTGGGACCTGTGGGCAACATGGCTAACGTGGCCGTAAGAGCGGTGGATGACGTGGCGTTCGAGGTTCATCCAACCGTAAAAATGATCCGAGGCCGGCGGTTCGAACAAGGCAAATGGGAAGTGATCGTCGGCAAGGCGGCGGCCGAGCGGTTTCAACATACGCAGATCGGCGATCACATCGTGCTGGGACGTTCGGGCAATCGCAGCTTTGAAGTGGTGGGTATTTTCGAGAGCGGCGGCAGCGTCTTCGAGAGTGAAATCTGGGGGCCGCGTTCCGCGATAACCACCGCCTACGAGTTCGAATCGAATTACGTCTCCAGCGCCGTGCTGAGGCTTGCGGACAACAAAGGACCGGCAGAAACATTGCAGTACATCAACGGAGGTGCGGTCAAGCAGCAGGCCAGGACGGAGATCGACTACTACCGGGAACTATCTCAAAAGACGGCCGAGATCGTGGTGCTCACGTCTATCCTCATCGCCATCATGGCAATCGGCGCGGTCTTCGCCGTGGCCAACACGATGTACGCCACGGTCGATTCGCGCCGCCGCGAAATCGCCATGCTCCGCACGATCGGCTTTTCGCGCGTCAGCATCATCATATCGTTCATCATCGAATCCCTGATGGTCTGCCTGGCGGCCGCGCTGGCGGGCATCGGCATCAGTTTCATCGTAAATGGAACCAAGCAGGATTTCTTCTCGGACACGACCTACACCGTGCTGGCTTATGACCTGAAGATCTCGCCCGGGATCGTGGCGTCCTCGCTCATTCTGGCGGTACTGGTGGGCATATTCGGGGCCCTCGCGCCCGCCTTGCGTGCCTCGCGCGTCCGCGTGATCGAAGCGCTGCGGAAAGCCTGATTGAACCCTACAATTAAGCGTTCCCATGAATGCAGAATCGACTATCCGCTCTCAACTGCACTCGCTCCGCATCGACCGTGATAAGCGCCCCACCCCTGGAACGCTCAAACCGAGTGGTGGCGGTTCGCGATTCATCAAGTACCTGATCATTCTGCTGGTCCTCGCGGGTCTTGGCACGCTGGGTTATTCGCAGCGCGACCGGCTGAAAAGCATCGCCCAACCCGCGCCGGCTGCGGCCAACATTCAGTTGCTTACCGTCCGAGCTGAAACCACAGAGCCGGGCCCTTCGACTGTCTATACCGCGGTGGGTCGCATCGTCTCCGACCATCGCGTGGAGGTGGCGACAAAGGTCTCCGGCCAGGTCATCGAACTGCACTTCGAACAAGGCGACCGTGTCGCGAAGGGTCAGTTGCTGGCGCGGATCGAGGATGTGATCTATCGGGCCCGCCGAGATGAAGCGCACGGCCGGGTCACGAAGTCGAAGGCCAATCTTGAATACCAGAAGATCAACTTTGACCGCGTCAAGAGGATGTACGAACGAACCAAGGTGGCGGCCGGGATCGAATTTGCTGACGCACAGCGGGCACTGCACGAGGCGGAGGCGCAACTGAAGAGCGATCAGGCCACGCTGGACTTCTTCGAGAAGCAACTGATCGATTGCGACGTGGTCGCTCCTATCGCCGGCGTCATCCTTGAGCGCAACGTCGAGGTCGGAGACTTTGTGGCGGCTGAGGCGGGTCGCGGTGCTATGGCCAACGCCGAGTTTGGTTCGATCGCCGACATGAACGCATTGCGCGTTGAAGTCGACGTCAGCGAGCTGGACATCGCGCGGCTGCATCAGGACATGCGCTGCCGCGTCACGCCGGATGCGTACAAGGACCGCAGCTATCCCGGCTTCGTCATGTGGATCGATCCGGGCGCGAACTATTCGAAGGCCACCGTGCAGGTCTTTCCAGCACAGTGGGATCCGAAGCTTGGAATTCACGTGACTTGAAGTCGCGGC
>JADMIO011006328.1_pt1 | contig 130549 bp, 101 predicted proteins | sample 8958161 | NCBI WGS metagenome assembly JADMIO01 (sample SAMN16585339, study PRJNA669376) | soil metagenome | isolation source: Crop rotation soil | place: USA: Cullars Rotation, Alabama | collected 2011
AGGTGAGCCAGTGTGATTACATTTGCGGCCTAACTGTGGCCAGTCCAGTTACGCTGGAGTCACTAGTATTTAGGTGACACTATAGAAGCGGCCGCGACAACTTGTCCACGTGGAATTCTAAGCTTAGGATCCCAATGTGCTGGAAAGGCAGCGCGGACCCCGTGGAGCGCTGAGTGCGTTAGCTGACGCGATCCTGTCGGTTCTGCTCGCCCCGCCGTGCGCTGCCTGCGGCGAGCTTCTCGAACACCCCGCGCGCGGCCCCGTGTGCAGCCGCTGCTGGCACGCGGTGCTTCCGCTGACTCCACCAGTCTGTGACCGATGCGGCGATCCGCTCCCGACATGGCGGACGATTTCGATTCCTGCCGTACGCTGTCCGCGCTGCCGGCGAGGGCGGTCGGGCGTCGATCGGGCGCGCGCTGTCGGCGCGTACGACGGTTCGCTGCGCGCGATCGTTCATGCCTTCAAGTACGGCGGTCGGCGATCGCTCGCGCGGCCGCTCGCTGCCCTCATGCGCGACAGAGGAATGGACATCCTCGACGACGCGGACGTCGTGGTCCCGGTTCCGCTCCATCGCTCAAGACGCCGTGAACGAGGATTCAACCAGGCCGAAGATCTCGCCGGAAAGGTCGGCGTGCCGGTGGTCACGGCGCTTCGCCGTGTCCGCGCCACCGCCTCGCAGGCCACGCTTCCGGCGGCGCAGCGGCATCGGAACGTCCGGGGAGCATTCGAGGTGACGCGACGCGGGCTGGCCCTGAGGGGGACGAGGGTCGTCCTGATTGACGACGTCGCGACGACGGGCGCGACGCTGGACGCATGCGCGCGTGCGCTGAAGGAGTGCGGGGTGGCCGAAGTGCGCGCCCTCACGGTGGCTCGGGTGGTTCGGTGGCAGGCGTGACGGGCGACGGACCGCTGACCTCAGCGGCGGAGGATCGACTCCACCGCGGCATGCACATGTTCCGCGACGACCGAGCGGTCTTCTTCCCCGTTGACGACCACCCAATCGGGTGCGATCGCCAACCGGTGGTAGCTGTCGCGCACACGGGCCTGCATGGCCAGGTCTTGTTCGTACCGATCGCGCTCGACCGCTTTGCGCTGCACGGCGGTTTCCGGTGAGATGTCGAGGACGATCGTGATCGCGGGGGGCGGCAGAAACTTCTGCAGCTCGATCAACCAGGCAGGATCGAGCCCCTGCGCTTCCCCGTACGCGACACTCGATGACACATAGCGATCGCACACGAGCATCAGTCCGCCTTCGAGCCACCGCAGCAGGTCGACCTTCCGTTCGTACCTGTTCGCGATGTACAGCAGCTGCATCACCTCCGGCCCGTATTCCCGCTCGCCCTGCAACGCCCGGGCGATCTCCTCCCCGATCGACGTCCCGTAGTCAGGAAACGAGACGACGCGTGCCTTGTACCCGTGCTGCTTCAGCCGGTCGCGGAGCAGCTCCGCTTGCGTCTGCTTTCCGCTCTGGTCGAGCCCTTCGAGGGCAATCAGCTGGCCCGTCATACCGATCTATGTCAGTCGTGAGTTCTGAATCGTGAGTTCTGAGTGGTACGCCCGATCACCCATGACTCAGACCCGATGACTCATGACGAGATTCAAACCTCCAGCGCAACCAGATCGTCGATCACCTGACGCCGCCTGATTACGGTCCAGTGCCCCTCGTCGACCATGACTTCGGCAGGCAGCGGCCGCCGATTGTAGTTTGACGCCATGGCCGAGCCGTAGGCGCCCGCGTCGCGAATCGCCACGAGGTCGCCGACCTCCAGCCGGTGGAGGTCGCGATCCCGCCCGACGACGTCGCTGCTCTCGCAGACGGGACCGACGATTTCGTACTGCCGGACGGGACCTGCCCGCGGTCGAACCGGTTCGATGCGATGGAAGGCGCCGTAGAGCGCCGGCCGCATCAGCTCGGTCATGCCGGCGTCGATGACCGCGAAGTCGCTGATGCCGTTGCGCGGCTTCACGTCGACGACGCGCGCGACCAGCACCGAGGCCGGGCCGACGATAGCGCGGCCCAATTCGGCGATGACCGGCAGCGACGTGGGCGCGATTTCTTCGAGGAGCGCCGCGACGTACTCAGCTGGCGAAATCGCGTGGGCGCCGTCGTACGCGATTCCGAGGCCGCCCCCGACATCCAGATATTCGAGCGTGACGTCGCGTGCTCGACACTCCTGGGCCATCTGCGCCAGAAACCGCGCGGCTCCACGAAGCGGCGGGAGCGTCGTGATTTGTGATCCGACGTGAACGTGGAGGGCGACAATCGACACGGCGCCGTGGGAACCGTTCGACTTGATGAGACCGAGCGCCGTCTCCACCGGCATCCCGAACTTGTTCACCTTCAGACCGGTCGAGATGTGCGGATGGCTGAGCGCGTCGATATCCGGGTTGATTCGCAGCGCCACCCGGCATGGCCGTCCCGTTCGCCTCGCGATGTCTTCGATCCGGCCGAACTCCCCCGCCGATTCGACGTTGATCGATTTGAGTCCGAGCGGCACGGCCTTTTCGAGCTCCATCGCCGATTTGCCGACGCCCGTGAAGACGATCTCCTCGGGAGGAAATCCGGCGCGTCTGGCAATTTCAATCTCCCAGATGGAGTTGGCGTCGGCGGAACACCCTTCGGCGCGGAGGAGACGGACGATCCCGAGCGTGGAGTTCGCTTTCAACGCGTAGTGGATCGCGTGAGGGTATCCGTGAAACGCAGCATCGATCTCGTGATAGGCGCGCCTGATCATCTGCGCGCTGTAGATGTACAGCGGCGTGCCCTCCGATTCCGCGATCGCGGTTACTGGCACGCCGTCGCATACCAGGTCGCCGTTGCGGTGCAAGAAGCCGAGCATATCGGTCGAGGGCAATGGTCGCGCGTGGTGACTACCGACTATACCACCTGATATCATCGTCGAGTCTGCGAGCAACCGCCTCGTGAGATGCGTTCTGATCACCGCACCGTGCAACCGGACGACATCGACGCGCTCGTGCAGCGCTGTCTCGACGGCAATGAGGCTGCATGGGAGGCGATCGTCAGACGCCATTGGCGGAAGGTGTTCAACCTCGCATACCAGTTCGTGGGCAAGCACGACGAAGCCGAGGACTTGACGCAGGACATTTTTCTGAAGATTTTCAGATCGCTCGACAGCTTCGATCGGCGCGCAAATTTCCAGACGTGGCTCATCAGCGTCAGCCGCAACCTTTGCATTGACCACTACCGCAGCGTTCGCAAGGAGCGGGAGCTGATCGATCATGGAACCGACGCGACCGAGGTGTGCGCCGTCGCCACGGCCGCCGGCCCGATGGCTTTGCTCGAGCAGCGCGATCGTGCGGCGCTGCTCCGAATCGCGCTGAGCGCGCTTCCCGGCACGCTGCGCGAAGCGGTGATCATGCGGGACATCCAGGAGCTCTCGTACCAGGAGATCGCCGGGCGGCTGCAGCTGCCCGAAGGCACGGTCAAGTCGCGAATCAACCGGGGCCGCGCCGAACTGGCACGTCAGGTCCGGAAGATTCAAGCGGGCGAACAGCCACCGGCCGGGCATGGATATCCACTGTCTCCGGGAGCGCAGCGATGAACGTCAGAACCGATCACGTCGGCGGGGTCGCAGTCGTCCGTGTCGGCGAGTCTCGCCTGACGTACCCGATGCTCGGCGAGTTTTCGTCGGCAGTAGGCGGCCTGATCGCCGGCGGAACGAAGGAGATCCTTCTCGACCTGGCGCCGGTGACCTACGTCGACAGCGCCACCATCGGCTGTCTGATGGACATGTATCGCCAGGTCACCCACGCCGGCGGCCGTCTGAAACTGTCAGGCGTTCAAAAGCGGGTCGAAACGATGTTGACGATGACCGGCGCGCAGAACTTCATCGAAATTCACGGCGACGAAGGGCGCGCGGTGAGGAGCTTCGGGACGTAGCCATGCGGACCATCAAGAGTTCCACGGGCGCCGACATTCCGCTCGACGGCGATCTGCTCGCGGTCATGGAAGCGCTGTATCACGAGGTCACCGCCAAGCGCGATCTCGACCGCTCGTTCGACGACATGGTCCGAGAAATCGCTCACCTGATCGATCAGATGGACGAGCGCGAGCGTCGGCAATACCTCGCCGAGAGCTTGTTCCTGAACACGGTCCGTTACGAGAACGACAAGCTCGAAGCCTACATGCGAAAGCTCGCGAAGTGACGGCGTCCTGACATGTCGCTGAACTATCTGGCTACCCGATACGAGTGCAGTTGGCCATGGAGCATTCTCGTCATGCTCTGTGATGGCCGGGTCGTCTGCGGATGCGCCGATCCGTACGCGAAACGCGTGCTCGGAGACGTGCGCACGACCACCGTCGCCGCGGTATGGAACGGGCCGGTCATCCAGCAGCTCAGGGGCGATCTGAATACCGGCGGATCGGCGTTCTGCGGAGACTGCCCGCTTAAAGGACCCCTCGATGAGGGGAGCAGCCCCCCCGTGCGCCCGGTCGACGCCGGGCCGCTGCCGTCGCGGATGTATATCGAGTGCACGGCGGCCTGCAACATCTCGTGCACTCAGGCGTGCTGCGCTCCGGAGACGGGCATCACGCGGACGCGGCAATCCGGCATGCTCGATTTCGAGCTCTTCAAGCGCGTCATGGACGAAGCGGGGCCCTCGCTCGGCCGAATCGATTTCTTCAATTACGGCGAGGCGTTTCTTCACAAGCGCGCCATCGAGATGTGCGAGTACATCAAGTCGAACTTTCCGCACATCTTTCTGTACACGAGCACGAATGGCCTGGCGTTTACCGAAGAGCAGGCGCGGCGCCTCACGCGGTCGGGAATCGACGAGGTCACCTTCTCCATCGACGGCGCGACGCAGGAAGCCTACGAAAAGTACCGGCAGCGCGGCCGCCTCGAAGTCGCCCTTCGTAATCTGCGCGCGATGGCCGACGAAAAGCGCCGCCTGGCGCTCGACGTGCCGTTCCTCAACTGGCGGTACATCCTCTTCAAATGGAACGACACCGACGGCGAGATGGACCGTGCACGGGCGATTGCCGCCGACATCGGCGTCGACCGCCTGTGCTGGGAAATCACGGATCACCCGGAAGACTCGTTTTCACGCCGCTTCACGCCAGGAACCGTCGACTTCGAACGGATTCGGCATGAGGTGTGGGACGACAACCACCTCGGCAATGCGATCCCCGGCGCCACTCCGCGGGCTCGCATCGACGTGCGCACGCCGATTCCCGGCATTCCTCTCATCATGCGCGCGGGACACCCGATCCACGTCAGGACCCGCATCCACAACCTGTGCGAGCGCCCGTTTCCCGCCGACGCCAGCTACGGTCGCCGGCTCATTCGGCTGGGGGGCCAATTGTGCTCAGCGGACGGAACGCTGCTCAACCGCGATTTCGCCCGCGCAGGATTGCCTGCGTCGATCGATTGCGGCGGCTGGGCGGATGTCGAACTGCGGCTCCCTGCACTGAAGGAGCGCGGTCACTACGCGATCAAGTTCGACCTGGTGAGCGAAGGGGTGGACTGGTTCGAGAGGTGCGGATCTCTCACCACGACGAAGAAGTTGTGGGTGCGGTGAACCCGCAGACAGTCAGTTCGCGAGCCGCGGCGCCGGCTGTTTGACCGGCGTTGGCACGTGCAGCCCAGGAATCGAAGGCGCCGGCGCTTCGACGAGCCGCCAGGCGTGCGTCTCTTCGAGAATCCTCGCCGCAAATTCCGTATGGAGCGCGTGACCGGCGCGGTGCGCCACGAGGTGGCCAATCACCGGATAGCCCACGAGCGCGAGATCTCCGACGGCGTCGAGGATCTTGTGGCGCACGAACTCGTCCTCGAAGCGCAGCGCGTTGTTGAGAACGCCGGTCTCGCCGAGCACAATCGCGTTTTCGAGTGAACCGCCGAGCGCCAGACCGTTCTGGCGCAGCATCTCGACATCCTTCAAGAACGTGAACGTTCGCGCCGGCGCTACCTCTTCGAGAAATGTTTCCTCGGTGATGCGGAGCGTCCGCGACTGGTGTCTGAGCAGCGGGTGATCGTAGCTGATGCTGTACGTCACCTTGAAGTGATCGGACGGATAGAGCGCGATCCGTTTGTCTCCCCTGGAGATCGCAATCGGCCGGACAATCTTCAGATAGTTCCGCGGCTTGAGGAGCGTCTTGATGCCGGCCTCGTGTATCAGGTACACGAACGGCGCCGCGCTGCCGTCCATGATCGGCACTTCCGGCGAATTGAGCTCGACCAGCACGTTGTCGATGTTGACGCTGACCAGCGCCGCGAGCAGATGCTCAACGGTTTCGACCGACACTTCATTGCGCGCCAGCCCCGTGGCGAGCTGAATTCCGGCGAGATGGTGAACGGTCGCGGGAATTTCGTGATGGCCGAGATCGGTTCTCCTGAAACGGATGCCGAAGTCGGCCGGCGCCGGTTTCAACGAGAGCCGAACTTTATTGCCAGAATGAAGGCCGATTCCAACGCAGGAGATTTGACGTCGAAGTGTGCGCTGTGCATCCATTAACGTCTCAGGCCGTGGGGACGAGCATTAACGAGCTCAGCAAAGTCGATGCCCGACGGCGCTCTTGAGTCGTCTGAATGCAAGTGGTGTATCTACTACTACTTATGGCGTCGCACTCCGCGATATTCTGACGAACCGCCGTCCTCTGTGGCTATTCAACCACAGGGGAATCGCCTTGAATTGTGGCCATTCTACCACATCCGTTGCGAGCCACCGCAAGGCAGCGGCCCCTCGATAAGCATCAACTGGCCTCAGATCGAATGATCGCGGCGGCCCCTTGAGCCAAGAGCAGGGTCGATAGGAAACGGCCGGTCGCTGAGACCTCGCTGCGCGCCAGCTCCTCGGGCGTCCCTTCGGCGACCACACGCCCTCCGCTGGCGCCCCCTTCCGGGCCGAGGTCTATCACGTGGTCCGCCGATTTGATGACGTCGAGGTTGTGCTCGATCACCACGATGGTGTTGCCCTGGTCGACCAGCTTGTTGAGGACGTCGAGCAGCTTCCGCGTGTCCTCGAAGTGCAGCCCCGTCGTCGGCTCGTCAAGGATGTACAGCGTCCGGCCCGTTCCACGCTTGGACAGCTCCTTGGCGAGCTTGACCCGCTGCGCTTCGCCGCCCGAGAGCGTTGTCGCCGACTGCCCCAGCTCGATGTATCCAAGCCCGACGTCCTGCAGCGTCCGCAGCTTGTTCGCAATCGCCGGGAAGTTTTCGAGGATCGGCAACGCCTGGTCGACCGTGAGCTCGAGGACATCGGCAATCGACTTTCCACGGTAGGTGATTTGAAGCGTCTCGTGGTTGTACCGGCGGCCCTTGCACTGCTCGCAGCTCACGTATACGTCGGGCAGGAAGTGCATTTCAATGGCGATGACACCGTCGCCCTGGCACGCTTCGCATCGTCCCCCTTTGACGTTGAAGGAAAACCGCCCGGGACGAAAACCACGCGCCTTTGCCTCAGGCATCATGGCGAAGAGGTCGCGGATGAAGGTGAAGAGCCCGGTGTAAGTCGCTGGATTCGAGCGCGGAGTCCGGCCGATGGGCGACTGGTCGATCTCGATCACCTTGTCGATCAGACCGATTCCCTCGATCCGATCGTGCGCCCCAGGTTCGTCGACCGACCGGTACAGGGTCCGCGCCAGCGAGCGATAGAGGATGTCGTTCACGAGCGTCGATTTCCCCGAGCCGCTGACGCCGGTCACCGCCGTCAAGGTCCCAAGCGGAATCCGGACGTCGATGTTCTTCAGGTTGTTTTCGCGCGCCCCGCGGATGACGAGCTCCCCTTTCATCGCCGGACGCCGCGCTTTCGGAATCGGAATCGCACGCGCGCCGACGAGGTACGCGCCCGTCAACGAGTACCCGTGTTGGTTGGCGGGCAAGTCGCCGGCGGCTTGCGCCTGCCTGATGAGCTCCCGTGGCGTCCCCTGAAAAATCACGCATCCGCCATGCTCGCCCGCGCCGGGGCCAAGGTCGACCAGATAATCAGCGGTGCGGATCGTCTCTTCGTCGTGCTCCACCACGATGACGGTGTTGCCGAGGTCCCTCAGTCTCGCGAGCGTCGCGAGCAGCTTGCGGTTGTCGCGCTGGTGCAGTCCGATCGACGGTTCGTCCAGGACGTACAACACGCCCGTGAGATTCGCGCCGATCTGCGTCGCCAGCCGAATCCGCTGACCCTCGCCGCCGGAGAGCGTGGCGGCGCTCCGCGCCAGCGTCAGATATCCGACGCCGACGTCGTTGAGGAACGTGAGCCGTTCCTGGATTTCGCGAAGGATCCGTTCCGCGATCAGCGCTTCGCGGTCCGTCAGCTGGAGCCCGGCAAACACTTTCAGTGCTTCCGAAATCGGCAGGTCGACGTAGTCGGCGACCGCCAGCCCTTTCACCTTCACGGACAGGCTTTGAGGTTTGAGCCTCCGGCCGTGACATGCCGCGCACGAACGCAGCGACCGGTACGGCTCGAGGTCGGCTTGCTCGGTCCAGCTGCCCTCGTTGTACCGGCGCCGAAGGTTCGGCAGAATCCCCTCGAAATGCTTTCCCGAACCGAACAGCAGAATCTCGCGGTGCTTCCGTGGCAGCTTCCCGAAGGGGGTTGTCAGGTCGATGCCGAAGTCCCGGCTGAGCCCGTGGAGCGCTTCGCGCACCAGTTTGCGGTCACCGCGAGCCCACGGCGCGATGGCCCCGTCGGCGAGCGATTTCGACTCGTCGGGGACGACGCGCGCCGGATCGAAGTCCACCATCGCGCCCAGACCCTGGCATTCGGTGCACGCGCCGTGCGGCGAGTTGAACGAGAACGCGCGCGGGGTCATCTCGGGCATGCTCAATCCGCAATCGACGCACGCGAGCCGTCTCGAGAACAGCCGATCGCCTTCGTCGTACGAATTGATCACCACGATATCGTCGGCGAGGTTGAGAGCGACGTCGATCGATTCCGTCAGCCGCCGCTCGATTCCGGAGCGGACGATCAGGCGATCGACCACCACCTCAATCGTGTGATTGCGGCGCCGATCGAGCTTGATTTCCTCATCGAGCGATCGGAACTGACCGTCGACGCGCGCTTTGGTGAACCCGCGCGCGCGCAAGGCCGCCAGCTCTTTCTTGAACTCCCCCTTCCGTCCGCGCGTGATGGGCGCCAGCACGTTGATCCGCGCATCGTGCGGGTAGAGCATGACCATGTCGACGATCCGCTCGAGCGACTGGCTCGAAATCTCCTTCCCGCAGTTCGAACAGTGCGGCACGCCGATGCTGGCGAACAGCAACCGCAGGTAATCGTAGATTTCGGTCACGGTGCCGACGGTGGAGCGCGGATTCGAACCGGTCGTCTTCTGCTCGATGGAAATCGCCGGAGACAAGCCGTCGATGAGGTCGACGTCCGGTTTCTCCATCTGTTCGAGGAATTGTCGAGCGTAGGCCGACAGCGATTCGACGTACCGCCGCTGTCCCTCGGCGTAGATCGTGTCGAAGGCGAGCGACGACTTCCCTGACCCTGAGAGGCCGGTGATCACCACCAGCCGGTGCCTCGGGAGGTCGACGTCGATGTTCTTGAGATTGTGGACGCGGGCACCGCGCACCGCGATCCAGTCGTGAGACATGGTCAGCTCAGGGTTCGGTGAGGCAGACGCCTCACCCGCGCATGCGCCTTGTCACCGATTTCGGCGATACTCCAAAAATACGATCGTAACACGTCGAGGACCGCCGCCCGGAAGCACACACGCGTCCGCGAGTATAATTCGCCGCCGTTCTACGATGACCGACCTCTTCCGCACCAAGAGCCTCGACGCGATCCTGACCGAACGCGACGATCCGGCGCGCCGCCTGAAGCGGACGCTCGGGGCGTTTGACGTGGTGATGCTGGGCATCGGCGCCATCATCGGCGCCGGAATCTTCGCGACGATCGGAACGGCGGCCGCCGGCGACGCGACGCGGCCGGGGGCCGGTCCCGCGCTGGTGCTGTCGTTCGTCGTCACCGGGATCGCGTGTGGGTTTGCGGCGCTTTGCTACGCGGAGTTCGCGGCGATGTGTCCAATCGCCGGCAGCGCGTACACCTATTCGTACGCGACACTGGGTGAGCTGGTCGCCTGGATCATCGGGTGGGACCTGATCATCGAGTACGCCGTCGGCAACGTGGCGGTCGCGATCAGCTGGGGCAACTATTTCAAGACGCTCGTCGCCGGCTTTGGAGTGACGATTCCCGATTGGCTTTCGACCGACTACCGCACGGCCGCCAGGATCCCCGGCCTGCTCGAGAGCGCGCCGCATCTGTTCGGCGTGCCGATCGTCTTCAACGTGCTCGCCTTCGGGATCGTGGCGCTCATCACGGTCGTGCTCGTGATCGGCATTCGGGAGAGCGCCGCCATGAACACGGCGATGGTGACGGTGAAGCTCCTCGTCCTCGCGCTTTTCGTCGGCGTCGGTATCGCCTATGCGCGTCCGGCCAACTGGCGTCCGTTTGCGCCGAATGGCTGGGCGGGCGTCCAGGCGGGTGCCGCGATCGTGTTCTTCGCGTACATCGGCTTCGACGCGGTGTCGACCGTGGCGGAGGAGGTGCGAAATCCGAAGCGGGATCTGCCGATTGGCATCATCGGATCCCTCGTCATCTGCACGCTGATCTACATCGTCGTGGCGGCGGTCTTCACCGGTGTGCTTCCCTACGACGTGCTCGTCAAGAAGCTCGCGAGCGAACAGGCGGAGCCGCTCACGATGGCGCTTCAGTACGCGAACATCGAGCGCTTCGGCAATCTGGTGATCGGCGTGGTGGCGTTCGGGTCGGTCGCCGCACACACGGCCGTGCTCCTCGTCTTTCAACTTGGACAGCCGCGTATTTTCTTTTCAATGGCCCGCGACGGGTTGCTGCCGCCAAGCTTCGCGAAAGTGCATCCGCGTTTTCGAACGCCGTATGTGACGACGATTCTGACCGGGGTTGCCGTCGCGGTCTGCGCCATGTTCACGAGCATCGACGAAATGGTCGATCTCACGAACATCGGAACGCTCTTCGCGTTCATCCTCGTCTGTGTCGGGATCCTGATCCTTCGTCATCGCGATCCGGATCGGCCCCGGGCATTTCGAACACCGTGGTCGCCGGTCGTGCCCCTTCTCGGCGTCGGATCGTGTCTGTATCTGATGCTTGGGTTACCGTGGATCACGTGGATCCGTTTTGCGCTGTGGCTGGCGGTCGGGCTGGTGATCTATTTTCTGTACGGGCGGAAGCGGAGCGGACTGCGGGTCACACGCGTTTGATCAGTGCCCGACGCGAAGCCTGAAGGGCGTAATGGGAGCCTACCCCGTTGCTGACCGCGGCAGCCGGTAGGCGACGTCGTTCGAGCAGACGACGAGCCCGCCGTCGGGCGCGAACGCCACCCCGACCAGCTTGGGAGCCGCGAGGACGAGCTCCGGCACGCCTTCGCTGGACACCTTGTAGAGACCGCTGGAACCCGCCAGCGCTTCCACGACGAACAGCGAACCACTGGCATCGAACGCCAGGCCCTGCGGTCGGCCGAAGGCGCGGCTGTGCACGCCGACGTTTCCGTCTGAATCGACCCGGTAGACGACGTCGTACGAGGAAAGCGTGGGCCCCGTGACGTACAACGCCCCATCGAGGCCAAGAGCCAGATGGAACGCCGCGACACTCGGCGGGAGCGTCACATATGGCGTGGCATGGCCTTGACGGTCGACTTTGAAGATCGTTCCGGATCGATCGCCGACGAACAAGGTCCCGTCGGCCGAAAACGCCAGGCCGCAGGCGATGCCCAGGTCGGTCGCAAACGGTTCTGCGCTTCCGTCGCTGCTCAATCGGTAGACCGTGCCTTCGAAGCGGCTCGAGACGTACAGGCGGCCGTCGGGAGCCACCACCATCGACGTCGGATTGACAACGCTCGAGGAAAAAGGCTCGCGTGCACCGTTGGGCCGCAATCGAAAGATCGACACCGAAACCTGTTCCCCCCGCCGACCGCTATAGGTCACATAGAGATTCCCGCCGTGATCAAATGCTGGATTGTCCACTTGGTGAAGGTCGGTCGCAAACGGCGCGGCAATGTCGACGTACGCATGTTGAGGCTGCAGCCCATTCACCTGGACGGGGCTGCGACCTGCTTTGACGCCAGCCGGCACGAGAATGTCGAGCCGGGTTGAAGCCGCACAGACTACGCGCGCCGGCGAATCGCCGACACGCACCTCTGGAACGCTAGGCCCGTCGATTGGAAAATTGCTGCCGCGTATCGTGACGCGGCCGCCTTCAATGGCGTGCGCTGGAACGACTCGGTCGATACGTGGAGCAGACATACTGGGCGGGTTCGGTAGTCGTGTCCGTTCGTCGTACCTCGAAGGCTGGACAGTCGCAACCGTTTCGATAGTGTATCGTGCAGGCGGTGATCGGAGGCGTGGCGCCAGGTCGTTGCGAGATACGGGAGGTTACGTATCGTCGAGCTCGAGGTTCCAATAGAGGTAATCGCGCCAACTGTCCGGCGCGTTCCTGAGGCCGACGGTGATGCGAATAGCGGGCGCGCTTTCGGGCCGCTTCGGTGGCCGCTGCAGATGCATTCCTGCCTCGGCCGGCGTCCGTCCGCCCTTGCGGCGGTTGCAGGTGACGCACGAGGTGACGATGTTTTCCCAATCCTTTCGCCCGCCGTGCGCCACCGGCACGACGTGGTCGAATGTCAATTCGCTTGTGGGAAACGACTCGCCGCAGTATTGACACCGATGGTCATCGCGCGCATAGATATTCGCCCGTGAGAACGGAACGTAGTCGAAACGCCGCTTGATCTTGATATAACGAAGCAGACGGATGACCGACGGGAGCTTGAAACTGAAGGAAACCGCGCGGATTTCGCGGTCGTAGACCGAGATGACCTCGACCTTGCCCTGGCACCACAGCGTCACCGCTTTTTGCCAGTGCACGATCTTGAGCGGCTCGTAAGACGCGTTGAGAAGTAGCGTCTGCTCCATTTGGGCGGCACGGTTCCGAACGTCGCCGTTCAGGACCGCTTACGCAAAGAATTGTGCCCGACGACTGTCGAGGTGTCAAGCGTACGCACCCGTAACCATCACGGATATTGGCGGTTACGGCCGTATTGCAGCAGTGGTAACGGACCGATAGGGGATCCCGTACTACGGATCCACACCGACATGATGAAGCGCGGCTCCATGAGTCGATACCACGCTTTTTTTGGGTCGTTCGCCCTGGCAACGACGTTCGCCGGCTGCGCGTCGACAGGTGCAGTGCCGAAACCGTTTCCCATGCCCGGCGCTCGAGCCGAGCCACCGCGCGTCAACAGCTCGCCGTCCCATCCCGACGCGTACGCCCTTGTCGGCACCGCCCTGGCTCTCCGTGGATCCCCTTACCGAGACGGCGGCGACACCCCATCGGGATTCGACTGCAGCGGCTTCACGCAGTACGTTTTTGCCCAGTACGGGGTCGGCCTGCCAAGGAACGTTCGCGACCAATTCAAGTCGGGCACATCGATAGACGCCGACCACATTTCTCCCGGTGATCTGCTCTTCTTTGCGACGACCGAGCCTGGTGCCTCGCACGTCGGGATCGCGGTGGGGGCCGATCAGTTCGTGCACGCACCGAGCACGCGGGGAGTCGTGCGCGTGGAACGGCTTGGCGCGGCGTACTGGTCCAGGCGGTTTCTGGGAGCGCGTCGGCTCTTCTGACGCGACGTCGTGACGTCATCGTGACGTCACTCACGCAGCGCGAAAAGCGCCTTTCCTGATCACACGGCGCGATGTGTCGCGGAGGAAGTGGCGGACGTGCAGATCCGTCTCACTGTAGTGCGTCGTCGGTTGACCCGTTCGCAACGGCTCGACGAGAACCTCGGCGAGATCGTCTTCAACGGCCGGCTGCGTGTCCAGACGCTCGATGAAACGCTGCGGGTACGACGGGAAGGTCCGGAAGCTCGTTCCGACAACGCCGCCGTACTTGCCCTGCAGGGCATTGAAATCGAGCTTCAGAAAATCGAACGCTTGAGGATCAGGCCGCGTGTCCAGGTACTCCGACACCATCTCTGCGACCTGTTCGAAAAACCGCGGCGAATGGCAGTGCGCCGAGTAGGTACCGTTACCGCGGTCGATGCGGCGGATCCCAGACTGATCGGGATCGATGTGATACAGCTCGTGGACGACGGTGTCGAGCTTCGCAATCCAGCTGTCGCTCTCGCGGCGGTAGAGCCGCTCCTTCCGCGAGCGGTCGAGCGACTGGTCACAAAATCTCGGAAGCGTGAACGAGATGAGATACTTCATCTGCCGCGCGCCAATCGTGACGACAGGAGATTTCGTCACGAACCATTCCGATCGCCGTGTGATGCGCCCGCTCCGGCGGTCACGCCAGAAGTAATAGCCCGGTTCGCTGGGCGGCAGATTCAGACAGTGACAGGTAGCGTACGCGCCGTCCGCATTCGACCGGCCCAGCCGGGCGAACACGAGAACGTCCGCCATGTTGATGAATGAGAGCGTGGGAACTCGCAGGACGATGTCCTGCATCAGCAGCGTCAGGCGTTCGGTGTAGTTGATCATGCGTACGCTACTACACGCTCGTCCGCGCTGATCACACGTCGAGTACTCCTGCGGGGGAAACGACCCCGGAGTGAACTAGACACGGTCGGATTGTTTCGCGTGAGATGACCGAAAGCGCGATAAATATAACGAACCGAGATCAGACCGTCAAGCTCAGCAAACGTTACTGTGACGCGTTGTTCGGCGAACCTGTGCAGCCATGCGCAACGTGGTCATCTACTCGGCGGCTCGATTGATTCACGACTCGGCAGCTCCTCGCTACTCGGCGGCTCGGAAGCTGGCTCGTCGGATCCTGATGACTCACCACTCGACTGCTCGGTCGATTGCGCCTCCGGGTTGCGATGGACTGTTGAGTCGCGCGTCGGCCCTTCGCGTGGCGTCGGCGAATCCGATGACGGCGGCGACACCGCGCCCATCCGATGAAGGATCAGCTGTTGACGCCGAAGAAGCCGGGCTGTGGGCTTTGCGGGATTCAACACGCGTGGGTTGATGATCGCACCGGCGAGGAGCGCTGCCTGCTCCGGGCTGACGGCAGAGGCCGAAGCTCCGAAATAGGTGCGCGCCGCTGCATCGACACCGTAAATCCCGTCGCCCCACTCGATCACGTTGAGGTACAGCTCGAGAATTCGCGCCTTTTTGAGCTCCGCCTCCAACCGACGGGCAATGACCAGTTCGCGAAACTTGCGCAACGGGTTCCGTGACGGGGACAGATAGAGATTCTTGGCGAGCTGTTGCGTGATCGTGCTCGCGCCGCGGATGAAGCGGCCGCGGGCCCAGTCCATTTCGAGCGATTCCTGAAGCTGTTCGAAGTCGACGCCCTCGTGCTGCCAAAACGCATCGTCCTCGGCGACCAATACGGCTCGCGTGATGTTGGCAGAAATATGGTCGTATTGCGTCCAATGCTGAACCTGTCGCGGCGCCTTGCCATGCTCACGCGCTTCCAAGGCCCGAAGCTCGGTGAAGGCGGTCGTTGCCGGATTTTCGCGCGCGAGCGGGCGAACGTCCGGCAATGTCAGGTAGGCGTACGCGACCAGACCAAATGCAACGGCCATCGAACTGGAGATCAAACGGCCAAGAATCCGTCGGGAACGTCGTGACCGCCGATTCGGTGTCACGCCGGAACCTGTTTCCGTCCTTGTTTCGCAAGGGCGCTTTGCAGGGCGGCAAGGAGATAGACGACGAGCCGGCGCTCTGAACTGGCGCCCATCAGACCGACCCGCCAGATCTTGCCCGCCAACGGCCCAAGCCCCGCGCCGATTTCGATGTTGAATGCTTCGAGCAGATGCGCTCGCACCGCTGCCTCGTCGGTGCCTTCTGGCACGCGGACAGCGTTCAGCGTCCAGAGCCGCTCGCCCACCGGAGGCAGGACCGAAAGCCCTATCTGCTCGAGGCTGTCAACGAGTACCCGGTGATTCTGTTCGTGCCGCCTGCATCGAGCGTCGAGACCTTCTTCCACGGCAGCCAGCGCCTCGGCGAGCGCGTAGACGAGCGTCGACGACATCGTGTGATGGTATTTGCGATTCAGCCAATACTCCTGAAGCAGCCGCAGATCGAGGTAGAAGCTTCGACACGGCACAAGGCGCTCCAGTGCCCGGGGCGTGAACACAACGGGCGCCAGACCGGACGGTGCGCCGAGACATTTCTGAGTGCAGCTATAGCAGGCGTCGATTCCCCAGGCCGCCACGTCGAGTTCGTGGCCGCCAAAGGAGGTCACGGCATCAACGAGCACGAGTGCTCCGGCGTCGCGGGCGATTGACGCGAGCTGGGCGATCGGGTTCAGGACCCCGGTAGACGTTTCTGCCTGAACCATCGCGACCACGTCTGCCGGTACGCGCCGAAGCGCCTGACGAAGGGCCTCAGGATCGCACGCCCGGCCCCAGTCCACCTCCAAGCGCTGAACTGACGCACCGTAGCGCTCGCACATCATGGCCAAGCGATCGCCGAAATACCCCGTGACGATCACCAGCACGCTGGTCCCCTCCTGCACGAGGTTCGCGACCGACGCCTCCATGCCCGAAGTGCCGGTGCCGGAAACGGCGAACGCAAACGAACGTTCAGGCGCTCGGAACAACCGGGTGAGACGTGAGCGGATTTCGTCGAGGAGCGCGAGCATGACGGGATCGAGATGGCTTACTGTCGGTGTCATCATCGCGCGCATGACACGTGGCGCTGTCAGACTGGGACCCGGGCCGAGCAGGACGCGTTCGGTGGTGGGTAAGTTCGACATCGTTCTCAGTCTCGATCTGCGTCAGTCCGGAGCCAGCTGATTGACATCAAGGGCTTGGCGCAACGCGTGGATGACCGTTTCGGGTGCAGGGAGCAGCGGCGGCCGTGGAATGCCCACGTCGCAACCGGCGACCTTCATCGCGGCCTTGAGAGCCGGGACCCCGTAGAGCGCACCAATGAGCCGCGCCACGGGAATCAGTCGCGCTTCCAAGGCGCGAGCTTCGTCATGACGCTGCTGCCGCACCAATTTGAACAGCCGGACGCACGCTGTCGGCACGATACAGGAGAGCGCGAGGATGCCGCCGGTCGCGCCGACGGCGAGAGCCGCGACAAATGTGGTCGCCGAACCGGCAAGAATGTTGAAGTCGCCCGGAGTGGCTGACACGAGCTGCGTAATCTTCGCCACATCGTTACCCGATTCCTTCATGCCGACGATGTTCGGGTGTGCAGCCAACTCCGCGACGGTCGTCGCCTCGAGATCGACTCCCGTAACGGCGGTGAAGTTGTACAGCAGTACAGGAACCGGCGACGCATCGGCGACAGCTTGGAAGTGTCGCACGAAAGTCTCGCTCTTCATTTGAGCTTTGTAGAAACCCGGCGTCCTGACGAGGACCGCATCCGCGCCAAGGTCGGCGGCCCGTCTCGTGGCGGCGACTGTCGCCTGGGTCGACTCCCGTCCCGTGCCCACGACAAACGCGCGATCGGTTGGAACCAGCTGGCGAGCGGAGTCGATGACCAGATCCGCTTCGGCGTCGCTCATCAGCGCCGCCTCGCCGGTCGATCCAAGGACCACAAAACCATTGAGCGGACTCTCGAGCCACCACGCGAAGGCCGCGCGGAGCCGAACCAGATCGACTCGGTCGCCTTCATCGAACGGCGTCGGCACGGGCGCGAAGACGCCGGACCACGTCATTCCACAAATTCTAGTTCACAGCCGTCAACCGACAGCTCAGGACTCTTACGTCAATTAACTTCAAACAGCGTGTAAGACGTTCACTGAGTCAGGCCAAAAGCCTCGCGCACCAGTCAACAAACTAGCCGATCACGATTCCGTGCAACACACTCCGCAGCGTCGCTTTTCGTGCAACCGATGGAACGTGGACGTTCACTCGATGCTGTCACCCGGCGAGCGGTACGCGGGTTAACTTCTTGGCCGAGCGGTTGGAAACGCGGCGTGCGAAAGTGCTGTCACTTCCGATTGGAACCTCCTCTAACCCGGTCACTTAGCCGTTCGAGCGCCACCGACGCCTCAGCTGGCACCTTCCCTGCCCTTACAGCTGGCAATCTTCCAGACGAGGTGCCCAAATGAGTTTGTATGAAGTTGCCCCGCCGCTTGGAATGTCAAGCCGCATCGGCCGCAGCGTTTCCCTGGACGATGCCGCGATGCTGCTCGGCGTGTCGCGCCGCACAATCTATAACCGAATTCGCACTGGAAGGCTGCGAACGATCCGAACGCTCGGTGGGTCGCAACGCGTGCTCCTCGAATCGGTATTCCCCGGCGACGTTCAGCGCGTCGGTGGGGAGCTGGCGGCAACGGACAGATCGGCGTTTCCGCACAACGTGCGGCGGTAACCGTCGGGAAGCCGGCGTGAACTCGCCTAGCGATCGGCTGCATGTCGAGGCGAATTGAAGGAGTTGTGTTATGAGAGTGAAGAGCCAGATCAAGGCGGGCATCATCCGCTGGGAACCCTAGGGTTACGTGCTGCTGAGGGGAACAAGCTATCTATTCCCCTCAGCGCATCATTGCGGATGGATACACGCTTTCGCCAAACGCGACTTTCACTCGAACACGACACTTCGCATCGGGACCTGCTGATCCTCTCGACCACTCTTGTGTTTCTCGCAATCTGGTCGACCTGGTTTACCGTCGCGCGGGTCGCGGTGTACGCGGCAAGCGGACAGGCACGGCTCGAAGTCGAATCGCACAACCACGGCATCGATGCCCCTATCGGCGGCCGTGTCGTGGTCGGGCCCGGAGAAATCGGCCAGCGCGTCAAGGCCGGGGACGTTCTCCTCGAGGTGGACGCCGTTCCGGAATCGCTCGCCCAGAACGAAGCGGAGTCGCGTCTGCGGCCAGCTGCCACTCAACTGAGCTCCCTCCGAAACGAGCTCGCCGCGGAGCAGCGCGCGCTCGGCGAAGAGCGACGGGCCGCTCAGGCCGCGACAACCGACAGCGACGCGAAGGTCGCCCAGGCCCGCGCGGCCGCTGAACTGGCCGCCGAGGAATCGAAGCGCCTGCTGAAGCTGCAACCTGCCGGCCTCGTCAGCGATCTCGACGTGCTCCGGGCGAAGAACGCCATGGAACAGCGGCAGGGCGATGTTCGGTCGGCCGAAGCTTCGGCTCGCCTTGTCGTTCGGGATCTTGGCACGCGTGAACAGGACCGTCTCGCACGGATCGCCGGCCTGAATGCACAGATCGCCTCGCTCGAAGGTGTTCGGGATCAGGCAATTGCTGCTTCAAAGCGTCTCAGCTACGAAATCGATCGGCGGCAGGTTCGCGCGCCGATCGGTGGCACCCTGGCAGATGTCGCGTCGGTCAGGGTGGGGAGCGTGGTCGCCGCAGGGGCGCACATTGCGACGATCGTTCCGGACGGCAAGGTGAAAGTCGTCGCCTTCTTTCCACCGTCCGAAGCCATCGGTCGCGTTCACGTCGGCCAACCCGGTCGAGTGCGGCTCCAGGGCTTTCCGTGGACGCAGTACGGAGCCCCGCTGGCAACGGTTTCGAGAGTGGGAGGCGAGGTGCGCGACGGCGCCATCCGAGTCGAATTGGATCTCGCCGACGGCTCCGTTTCTGCGGTCCCCCTCCAACACGGTCTCCCGGCTGAAGTCGACATCGAGATCGAGCGGATCTCTCCCGCGATCATGGTGCTGCGGGCAATTGGCCGGCGTACAGGCATCGACGCCGCCCAGCTGAGGCCTTAGCGGTCCCGTGCAGCCGCCTCGCCAACCTCGCCGGTTTCTCGTCGACGAAGTCGTTCAGACTTCCGCGACCGACTGCGGCCCGGCGGCGCTCAAGTCGCTCCTGAACGGATTCGGCGTCAGCGTGAGCTACGACAGTCTGCGCGAGGCGTGCCACACCGATGTCGACGGGACGTCGATCGACACACTCGAGGAGGTCGCTTGCGAACTGGGCCTCGAGGCAGAACAGATCATCATTCCGCCTGATCACGTCTTGTTGCCGGCCGCCGAGGCATTGCCCGCAATCGTTGTCGTCCGGAACCCGGACGGCGCCGCGCACTTCGTCGTCGCGTGGCGTCGCCATGGCCGACTCGTGCAGGTCATGGATCCTGCCCGCGGACGGATATGGATTCACGAGGCGGTCTTCGTGAATCTTCTGTTTTCGCACTCATTGGCGGTACCGACCGTGCAGTGGCGTCAATGGGCTGCGACCGACGCCTTTCTTCATCCGCTCGATCGCCGGCTCAGCGCGTTTGGGCTGTCCGTCGAAGAGCGCACGAGATACCTCGCAGGCGCACTGCAAGACCCCAGCTGGCGATCGCTCGCGGCGCTCGATGCAGCAGTTCGTCTGGTTGTGTCGCTCAGATCGAACGGTGCGGTCAGTCGCCGCAGCGCCCAGGTCGTGCTCGCTGGGCTGATGGATGATCCGTCCAGGTTGGATGATGTGCCCGACGGCTGCTGGTCTGTTCGAGAAGCGCCCAATGCGTCCGACGGCTCCGAACAGGTGACCGTCCGCGGTGCCGTTCTGGTCCGGGCGCTCCGCCGGAATGATTCGCCCGCACGGGAGAACTCGCGTTCCGTGTCACGCGAGGCCGGCCGCGCGCGCCGGTTGAATGCGGCACTGCATGCCCGCCCTCTCCGCGAGGTGATGGCTGGATTGTGGGAAGACGGCGCCCTGACACCGGCGATCGCGGCCGTGGCGGCGCTCCTTGCGACGACGGGCATTGTGTTCGAAGCGATCCTGCTGCGGAGCGCCCTGGATATCGGCACGTTCCTGCGGCCGAAGGAGCAGCTTTGGGGGGCTGGGTTGGCACTCGTTGCCTTCGCTGTCATCGTGCTCGGTCTGGAGATCGTCCTGGCGTCGGCAGAACGGCGATTGGGACGGCGCATCGAGGCTCGTTTGCGACTCGCGCTTCTCGAGAAGATACCGCGGCTTCCAGACACGTACTTTCGAAGCCGGCCGCTATCCGATCTCCTCGAGCGTAGCCATAGCGTTCACACGATCCGGCAGTTACCTGTCCTTGGGTGTCGCATCGTCCGTCTGCTAGTAGAGGTCGCGCTCACCGCCATCGCACTCTCATGGCTGAACCCTCAACTTGTTGTCCCCGCGATCGTCGGCTCGCTCGCCGCCGTCGGCATTCCGCTGCTCGCCAGCCCGATGTTCGCGGAACGCGATCTTCGCCTTCGGACCCACAGTGGAGCGCTTGCGCGCTTCCACCTCGATGCGCTTCTGGGCCGCACCGCCATCGAAGCTCACGGCGCCCTGCCAGCGATCGAGCGAGAGCACGAGATTCGATTGGTCGAGTGGGCCGACTCCTCGCTGCGCCTGCAACGGACATGCGGTGCTCTCGAGGGGATCCAGATGCTGGCCGGGCTCGCGGTCGCTGCGTGGATGCTGTTCGGAGCACGGGTGGACGGCGGAACGGCTGGTGTCCTGATTTTGCAGATGTTCTGGACCTTGAACCTGCCGGCGCTGGGATATGAGCTGGCGATCTGTATGCGCGAGTACCCGGCTTGTCGAAGCACCGTACTGCGTCTGCTCGAACCGCTTCGCGCGCGCGATGGGGGTTCTGAAACGACGTCGAGAGGATCAACCACTGGAATGGCCAGCACGAGGGCCGCGGAGATCCACGCATCCCGGCTCTCGATCGTCGCCTCAGGCCAGGCCATCCTTCATGAACTTGATCTTGCCGTGCCGCGCGGGAGTCACGTCGCGATCGTCGGCGCGTCGGGCGCGGGTAAATCGACGCTTCTTGGAGCGCTGCTGGGCTGGTACGAGATCTCCAGCGGCGAGCTCGTCATCGACGGCGAACGAATCGACCGATGCGCCTACACGCTGCGAAATGAGACGGCGTGGGTCGACCCGACGGTCCACCTCTGGAACCGGTCGCTGCTCGAAAACCTCATGTACGGAAACGACAACGCCGATAATTTGGGAGCGGTTCTGGAAATGACCGGCCTGCTCTCCATCGTCGGCAAGCTGCCGGATGGATTGGCATCCGTACTCGGCGAGGCGGGCGCGGTTCTATCGACCGGTGAAGCACAGTGCGTGAGACTCGCACGCGCCATGCTGAAGCGGTCGCCTCGGCTCGTCCTGCTCGACGAACCGTTCGCCGGCATCGAACGAGATCGTCGCCGGATGCTCCTCTCCAATGCACGGCGGCACTGGCGCGACACGACGCTGCTTTACGTCACCCACGACATCGCCGAATCGCGGTTATTCGATCGCGTGATCGTGCTCGAACGCGGCGCGATCGTGGAAAACGGCAATCCGCAAGCATTGGTGCAATCGTCCTCCCGGTATAGATGGCTCCTACAGGCGCAGGAGCGCGTCAACGCCCAACTTGCTGGCCCGCTGTGGCGGCACATTTGCCTGGCATCCGGACAAGTCGTTCACGATCATGCGACACCGGTCGAGCAAACGGCGTGATCGCGATCGTGCGGCGATAGGGGGCGCGACCTGGCCAGAGTCGCGACTGGCTGAAGCTCTGCACGCCCTCGCGCGGCACGCGCGGTTGACCGTCACATCCGAAGAGGTCGCCGCTCCACCCCCAGACCTGTCGATGGACGAGCTGACCGAATGGCTCCGGGCATCGGCCGCGCGCGCTGGGTTCGAGGCAGACCACCTTCCGATTTCCATCGCATCGCTCGGAGATGCACTTGCCGCGAGCCCTGTTCTGCTGTGGCTGCCCGGAATGCCGGGTGCGTCATTCCTGGCGGTCGTCCGAAAAGCCGGCCGTCGGGTGCTCGCGGTGGGACCGGACGGTGAAAATCATTGGCTCGTGGCCGAAGCGGTGTGCTCGATGATTCGAGAACCGTTCGAATCGTCTGTCGCCGCGACAATCGATCTCCTGGTCGAGCGGATGCCGCTGAATGACCGGGCCCGAGAAAAGGCGCGAGCCGGTCTCGTCGCGCACAAACTGGAGTCGGTTCGATTTCGTGGATCCTGGCGGATTCGTCGACCGGTCGGCGGAGGATGGATTGCCGACGTTCGTCATTCGGGGGTCGCTCGGGCGGTCACGGCTCTCACGGCTGCGTACGTTCTGCAGTATGGCCTGTTTCTCTCGTCGTGGTGGGTGCTCGCACAGAGCGTGATTCGAGGAACAATCGATCGTGGCTGGCTCGCCGGATGGTTCCTGCTTCTGCTCTCGCTCATTCCACTCCGGCTCATCGTCACCTGGAGTCAAGGTATCGCCGTCACGGTGGGTGCGGCGTCGTTGAGGCGAAGGCTGCTGCGTGGAGCGCTGCGTTTGCATCGCGATGAGGTGCGATCCCACGGCGCGGGTCATCTGTTTGGAATCGTCCTCGAGGGCGCGGCGGTCGAATCGCTAGCCGTCACGGGCGGATTTGCTGCGGTGTTTTCGATCTTCGAGCTCATTCCAACCACCGTCGTCCTGTGGAACGGCGCATCCACCGCCATCGTCCCCGTGCTGCTCGCCTGGATGGTCTGCACGCTGCTTTGTGCATGGATGTACCTGCACCGGCGGACGTCGTGGAGTACGCATCGCATCGACATGACCAAGGGTCTCATCGAGTCGCTCGTCGGATATCGGACACGGCTCGTTCAGGAGTCCACGGACCGCCGGCACCGCAATGAGGACGAATCGGTGCAACGTTATTTCGAGCTCAGTCGCCTGCTCGATCATGCAGCTCTCGTCTTGACGGTCGCGCCAAGGGCCTGGCTCGTCGTTGCTCTGGCAACCGTTGGACCGGCGCTCCTCGGTGGCGCTGCGACCTCCAGCGCCGCACTGACGATTGCAGGCATCCTGCTCGTGTATCGCGCGCTGCAGCGGTTGGCACACGGGCTATCCAGCCTCGCTGGCGCAACGATCGCCGCGCGATCCGTGCAACCTCTTTTGAGCGCGGCAAGTCGGCGCGAAGATGTGCCACTCCCGTCCGTCGTCGTGCCACCTCGTCGCGGCGTACATCAGGCGCGTGACCCGATCACTGCCGACGTCCGTGAGGTCACGTTTCGCTATCGCCCTTCGGGTAAACCCGTTCTTCAGGAGTGCAATCTTCGTGTTGCGGCCGGTACACGAATACTCCTCGAAGGACCGTCGGGCAGCGGCAAGACGACCTTCGCGTCGGTTCTTGCCGGCATCGAGCAGCCCGATTCGGGCGTTCTCCTCGTTGGCGGCCTGGATCGATCGGCACTTGGAGCCGAGGGCTGGCGTAAGCGGGTGGTGATGGCCCCCGAGGCGCATGACAATTACCTCATGACCGGATCGCTCGCCTTCAACCTGCTGCTCGGAAAGCGCTGGCCGGCGGAACTCGCCGATCTCGCCGAGGCCGACGAGCTGTGCCGCGATCTGGGGCTCGGAGACCTTTTGGACCGCATGCCGGCGGGCCTGCATCAAATCGTGGGCGAAACGGGCTGGCAGCTCTCACAAGGCGAAAAGGTTCGCGTCTTTCTCGCGCGCGCGCTTCTTCAGTCGCCCGAATTCCTCATCCTCGACGAGAGCTTCAGCGCGCTCGACGCAGAGAACGTCGACCGTACCATTCGCTGCCTGGTGCACCGCTCGTCGACAGTGTTGGCGATCGCCCACTCCTGATCGTCGGCTGGCCCTCACCGAGCGTCGTTCATACGCCGGCCCGTGGGGGGGCGGCGAGCGCTCGTTTGGCTTCCTGCACACAAAGATTCTCGCCATGCACGGCTGTCCAAGAAATTGTTTAGGATTGCGCTCACTGGAACAGCGTGGAGCACGATATGGATGCGGTAAAAGCGTCTGAACAGCTCGCGGATGCCGGCCGGTTCAAAGAGGCATTAGCAGTCCTCGCGCAACCTCATAGTGACCGCCTGGCCGGCGACGTGCTGCGGGCCGAACTTTTGGCTCACACGGGCGATCACGACCAGAGCCTCAAACTCGTCGAACGCCTACTCAGCAACCGGCGCCTCTCAGCAGAACAGAGGAGCGCGTGCGAGTACTCGCTTGGTGTGATTGCGACAAACGAGAAGAGTTTTGAAAGCGCACTCACGCACCTACAGCGAGCAGTGTCGCTGGCTGAATCTGCTGGTAACCTCAGTCGTACCTGTTGGTATCAGCTCCGGCTGCTATTGATCGTTGCCGATGGAAAGAGGTCTGAAGCGGCTTCACCCTTGCTTGCTCAGATTCGTAGTAACGCGATCAAACTAGGTGAACCTGCGACGTCGGCAGCGCTTCACATTTTCTTAGGACAACTGGATGGTAAGCGAGGTTTATTCAAGAGCGGTCTGCAGCACACCCGACTAGGCCAAGGGCTGCTCAACCAAACAGAGAACCTCTGGGTAGAGGGAATTGCTCATGTCAATCTCACTGGTTTCGCGATCATGCAGTCTGACTATGAATTGGCTGCTGACCACGCGCGACGGGCGCTCGGCCTCGCTAATGAGTGTGGCGTGGCAGGCCTCCGACGCACCGCGTTAGGCAATCTGGGAAATGTACATTTCCAATTGGGACACTTTGACGAATCCGTTCGGTATTTCGAGGAATCACGAACGATATTTCCGCGAGCGAATGAAGCGGTAGCATCCGCCGCGAATCTCGCTCTCGTTCGGCTCGCCCAAGGTCGGCTTCCCGAAGCCGCAGGCTACTTCGCAGACTTCGCCGCTTTAAGAACGGCGTCCGTGCCCTACGCCGTTCGCCACTCGCAAATCGTGTACGGCCTCGTCTTGGCGAACCAGGCCAACTATCCAGAAGCGCTGCGCGTCGTCGATCAGGCCATCTCGGCTGCCGTCCAATGCGACGACCACTTGCTTCGCATCCTGGGCACCCTGACGAAAGCAGATTTCTTTCGGCGAATGGGTCAGCATGAGGAGTGCCTCTCGCTCCTCAAACGCGTTGGGGTCGACATCGCGGCGTACCCTCCCGACCTCTTCGCTCTCTATGAGAGAGTCCTCGGAAGTGTCTTGTTGAATGAAGGTCGTCCTCAGGCTGCCCAGTCCCACTTCGAACGGAGCAAGCAGATCTGTATTGGGATTCAATCGACTCCCGGATTATTGGAACTCGCAAAGGCGCGTAATGAACCTCCGGCTGGCGTCACGCCGGATCCGGCCAACGCGGTGGCGCGATCGGCCGACGAGTCGGCCCGCGCGACGCTCCTGCACAGCGTCGCGGCCCTGATGGTCCATGTTGGACGGCCGGACCTCATCGCGACCAGCACCATTGCGCTCCTGGCGGATTCCGGGTGTGTGATGACGGCGAGGGCAATCGCCACCAGAGAGGACGGATCCATCGAGACTCTGGCGGTCTACGAAGCCGACGCCCGTTGCCTGAACGATCTCGACGAGCAGACGTTCGGTCTGGGATCCGCCCGAGGCCGCGAGATCGAGGTGAGATACAGGCCAAATCAAGACGTCGACTCCGTCGCAGCCGTCAATGCCGTCGCGTCGATTCTCCGATTCGTCCATGAAGTGGAGGCCGGGCGCGCCGAACGCGAAGCGTCGCTGACGCTCTGGCCCGCCGACGAATTCTTCCCCGACACCGATCAAGCAGTGATCACCGGCGGTATGCGCGATTTGACGATGTCGGCGCGCCGGGTGGCGCAGACCACCGTCAGTGTGCTCATCACGGGAGAAAGCGGCACGGGCAAAGAGATCCTCGCCCGCGCGATACATGCTCACTCCGCCCGCGCGGACAAACCGTTCGTCCCCTTCAATTGCACCGCCGTCCCGCGAGATCTCCTCGAAAGTCAGCTGTTTGGACATCGGCGCGGCGCGTTCACGAGCGCCGACCGCGATCATCCAGGGCTGATTCGCGCGGCGAAGGACGGTACCTTGTTCCTCGACGAAATTGGTGAACTCGGCCTCGACCTTCAGCCCAAGCTGCTTCGCTTCCTGGAATCCGGGGAGATCAGCCCGCTTGGGGAGGCCACCCCCTTCACCGTCGACGTCCGCATTGTCGCCGCAACGAATCGCGATCTCGAGCAGCTTGTTCGCGAGGGCCGGTTCCGTGAGGACCTCTTCTATCGGCTGAACGTCGTGCGGCTCAACATCCCGCCCCTTCGGGAACGCCGCGACGAAATCCCCGCCCTCGTGAATCATTTCCTCTCACGCGCGGCCGCCGAGTTCTCCAAAGGCCGACTCCAGATTGCCGAGGAGACGATGGAACAGCTGCTGCTGTACTCGTGGCCGGGGAACATCCGCCAGCTGCAAAACGAGCTTCGCCGTCTGGCGGCGCTCGCCGACCGTGACAGCCTGTTGACGCCGAAGGCGCTCTCGGCCGAAATCCAGCGCACCGAGCGATCCGCCACACCTCCCCGCACCAACGGCGTCGAGATCTCGGTGCCGCTCACCGACAAACTGATCCCGACGCTCTCCCGAGTCGAATGCGAGATGATCCGCGTCGCGCTCCGCGCACACCAGGGGCGTGTCGAAGCCGCCGCGAAGGCGCTGGGCATCTCACGAAAAGGCTTGTACTTGAAGCGGCAGCGGCTCGGGCTGTAACGGCGCCGTCGGTTTGGCTCGCGATACGCTGCCTCCGGTCCGAATATCCGCGCGCAGCGCTTCGATGGAAGAGATCAGCACGCGCTGCGACCCACAACGCGTGCGGATCGTCTGCAGGCGCCCATCGCGAATCCGGTAGTAGACCGTCCGCCGGCAAACGCCCAGCGCGGCTGCGGCATCCGAGATGAGCAGACTGGGACCGCGGCCATTTCGATCGTCATGCTGGTCCATGCGGGGCAGGCAGGGCAGGAACAATGCCAGGAAGCTCATCACAAGATCCGAGGCATTTCGTATAAGCCTAGATTATCGAACCAGATCTGGGCGGGTATCGTCTACCCGACGAGAAGCGCGTTCCCGTAGTCGCCCGCCGAAGCTCAATCGCGTTTTGGAAAGCTAGTACTGACGAGCACAATCGTGTACACTGATTTTTGAGACATCAAAAACATGGCAATGGGTGGGGTATCGCGCGAGAAGTCGCGCGGCTGGCGCGTCGACGCATCGTCGGTCAGCCTGCCGGAGGTCCACGGCTCGGTCGCCGTACCCACGGATGCCGGTTTCTGGCGCAAGATGCTGGCCTTCGCAGGTCCCGGCTACCTGGTCGCCGTGGGCTACATGGACCCCGGCAACTGGGCCACCGACCTCGAAGGCGGCGCGCGTTACGGGTACACGCTGCTCAGCGTGATCATGGTGTCCAATCTGATGGCGATCCTGCTGCAGGCGCTCGCCGCGCGCCTTGGCATCGCCAGCGGCCGCGACCTCGCGCAGGCCTGCCGCGACAGCTTTTCCCGGCCGACGACGATCGTGCTCTGGGTCTTGTGCGAGATCGCCATCGCCGCGTGCGATCTCGCGGAGGTCATCGGCGCCGCGATCGCCCTGAATCTGCTCTTCGGGCTGCCGCTCATCTGGGGTGTTTCATTGACGGCGCTGGATGTCCTCGTGGTGCTGTATCTGCAACACCGCGGCTTCCGGTACGTCGAAGCGCTCGTCGTGGGATTGATTCTGGCGATTGCCGGCTCATTCGCGATCGAGCTCTGGCTCGCGCGTCCCGACATGTCGGAGGTGGTCGTCGGGTTCATCCCGCGCGCCGAGATCCTCCGCGACCAGCGCATGCTGTACGTGGCAATCGGGATCCTCGGCGCCACGGTCATGCCGCACAACCTGTACTTGCACTCCTCGATCGTCCAGACGCGAAAGTACGGCGACAGCGAGGAGAGCAAACGGGAGGCAATCCATTTCGCCTCGATCGACTCGGCGGTGGCACTGATGTGCGCGCTCTTCATCAACGCGGCCATTCTCGTGATGGCGGCCGCCACGTTCCACGGAACCGGCCACCAGAACGTGGCGGATATCAGCGATGCGTACCAACTGCTGTCGCCGCTCCTCGGCTCGGCGGCGGCAAGCGCGCTCTTCGCGATCGCCCTCCTCTGTTCCGGCCAGAACGCGACGCTCACCGGTACGCTGGCCGGACAGATCGTCATGGAGGGGTTCATCAACTTGAGGCTCCGCCCCTGGCTTCGCCGGCTGATCACCCGTATCATTGCTATCGTGCCGGCGATCATCGTCGTACAGATGTACGGCGAACGCGGCACCGGTCCGCTGATCGTCCTGAGCCAGGTCGTGTTGAGCCTGCAGCTGCCCTTCGCGGTGTTCCCACTGGTCATGTTCACGAGCGATCCCCACAAGATGGGGGCGTTCGTCAATCCCCGGTGGATGACCGTGCTGGCCTGGATCGTCGCCGTTTCGATTGCCGTGCTCAACGGCTGGCTTCTTTACCTGGTCGCCTTCGCGTCCTAAAGCGATCGGGAGCGGCGAAATGTACAAACGGATTCTCGTCGCCATCGAAAATTCCGGCGCCGACGAGACGATCGTGTCCCATGTGGAAAGCCTTGCGCGGTTGACGGGCGCCGAGCTCCTGCTCGTTCACGTCGCGGACGGGTGGGCGGCACGCCACTTCGACGAGCTCAAACTGCGCGAATCCGAAGAGATGAAGAGCGACCGTTCGTACCTCGAGGGTCTCGAAACGAAGCTGCGCGATCACGGCTTCAACGTTCGCATCGAGCTGGCCAAGGGCGACCCGGCGACCGAGCTGGTTCGAGCCGCCGAAGCACACGACGTCGACCTGATCGCGATGTCGACCCACGGGCATCGGTACCTGTCAGACCTGCTTCACGGCGCCACGGCCGATCGGGTCCGGCACCTCGTGAAGGTTCCCGTCCTGCTTCTCAGAGCCCAGTAGCGCTCTCCCTCAAGCGCCCGTCACGCCGATCAGACGACGAGCCGCCGGCCTTTGAGGCGCTCGAGAATACGCAGCGGGGAACGGCTCTCATCGACCATCGCGCCAACCGGCAGGTAAAACGTCTGTTCGAGCTGGAACTGTCCGGCCATCGCCGCATGTGACACTTGATCGGTGAACGCGATCCAGGTGGTCCCGCTGGGAAAGTCCACGAGCTGCTGCGGCGTCGAGTGCTGATACTCGTCGTCGCCCTTCATGCGATCGTGCAGCTGCAGCATCAGCGCGTCGTACGGCGTGCGACGTGACTTGGTCACGCGCAGGAGTTGCAGGAGAAGAGCCGAGCCAGGCAGCGGCAACGAGAGGCGGTCCGCAAACCGCTGCGCCGTCACCTCGAACGAGCCGCCGATCCGCCACGTCCGCGCACGGCCCGAAGGGTTCACGTTGCTGAACACACGAAGAATGCGTCGAGCCTGAACGGGAGTGGCCTGAAAGCTGTCGACGTGAAGCCGCGTGTCGTCCTGTCGCCACGAAGAGTGCCGACCGGCAATTTCGGCCGGCCGAAAGCTGCAGCGCCCACGCTCGAGACGCCCTGTATACGGTTCGAGCAGACTGTCGACGAGGCCGGCCGCCGCCTCGCTGAATCGTCCCATCATGGTGGCGAGCGGGCGCAGCTCCCCCGGATCGAGCGATGTCCCGCGGAGGCGGCCCGATTGTGGGTCGAAGCTGACGTTTTTCCGGGTCCCTAGAATAGCCGGCGAAAACAGCTGCCGCTCGTCGGGTTCGATTCGGAATGCGAGCTGCGGAAGGAAGAGTAGGTCGCCACGTTCCAGCGCTTCAACCGCGCGTCGGCCCGCTGCAGATGTCGCCGGGTCATGCCAGCCCCTGTGCTCGATGGCGACGACGCTCGACAATTACTCTTCGTCACCCCAGGGATTCGGCTGAGGCCCCGGCGTGATCCCGGCAATATCGGGGTCTTCCTCGCCGGCGCGGCGTGGATTGTTGGCACGTTGCGCTTTCGCGGTGGCCCGGCGTTCGTCCTTGAGCTTCCGCTTTTCTTGACGGGCGCGTTCCTTCGCGCGTTTTTCAAGGGTGGGTCGTGTTCGGTTTGCCACAGGTCCTCCGACTGATGTCCTAATTTATCATCCGAAGGCACGGGACGTGCAGCTGGGATGAATTATGGCTGCGATTGTCTCTCTCGTGTTAACTGCGCTCCTCACGATCCAGCATCCCGCTCCACACCGGGCACCGGTCAGGCCGCACGGCGACCGGCCTTCGTGTGGCGACCCCATGGGGTTTCAGGTACTCCTCGACCGCCGCGGCTTTTCCCCGGGAGAAATCGACGGCACCATCGGCGCAAACGCCGGACGCGCGCTGAGCGCCTTTCAACAGACCGCGAATGTCGCCGTCACCGGCATGCCCGACTGCGATACGTGGACGGCGTTGACGAGCTCCGACCAGGCCCCCATTACCATGACATACACGGTCACCGAGGAAGATGTCGCGGGGCCCTTCACCCCGAAAATCCCTGAAGACCTCGTGGCCCAAGGGGGATTGGCGGCGCTCACCTACCGAACGCCGCTCGAGGAGGTCGCCGAGCGATTTCACGTCTCGCCCGCGCTTCTTCAGCGGATGAACCCGCGCCTGCGAGTCGAAGCCGGGAGCTCCATCGTCGTACCGGCCGTCACGCCGTTCGATGCACACGCCAAACCGGCGCGCAACGAGGCTTCCGATGTGACGATCGAAGTGTCACGAGACGATTCCGCGCTTCGCGTGATCGGAGTGGACGGAACCATTCAGGGATTCGCTCCCGTCACGACCGGAAGCGAACACGATCCGTTGCCGATCGGATCGTGGCGAGTGACCTCGATCGACTGGAATCCGGTGTTCCACTACAACCCCGCGCTGTTCTGGGATGCCAACCCGAAGCACTCGAAAGCCACGATCAAAGCCGGCCCGAACAATCCCGTTGGGGTCGTCTGGATCGGAATCAACGTGGAACATTACGGGCTGCACGGTACGCCAGAGCCCTCCAACATCGGCCACACCGCATCACACGGCTGCATTCGGATGACCAACTGGGATGCGGCACGCATCGCGTCGCTCGTCAAGGTCGGCACGCCGGTGATCTTCAAATGAGAGCCAGGAACCGGACGTACGCGTCGCTCGTGCCGGTGATCATGATGCTCTTGTACACGGCGCTCGTCGCGGGCTGGTGGCTGCAAAGCCGAGCGCTACGCCAGCCGCTGCGGGTGCTGCCGCTGCCTTCCGCCGGTCATCAGCCGCTCGGAGCGAGGACGGATGGCGGCACGGCGGCCTCGGCACCAGATATTCCGACAGCCACGGTTCCGCACATAGAAAGCGATGCGGTGGCCGCGCTCCGCCTCCGCCACCTCCGGCTGCCCGTCGACGGCGCGAACATCGCGGCCATGCATGGTCAGTTCGACGAAGCACGCGGAGGACAGAAACACGAAGCGGTGGACATCCTGGCTCCTCGAAACACGCCGGTGCGCGCAGTCGAAGCGGGAACCATTGCAAAGCTCTTCGCCAGCAGGGCGGGCGGCATCACCGTGTACGAATACGATCCAACGGGTCGCTTCTGCTACTACTACGCGCATCTGCAGCGATATGCCGACGGCTTGCACGATGGCCAGGCGATTGACGCCGGCGAAGTGATTGGCTACGTCGGCACGACCGGCAACGCCCCTCCGAACACACCTCACCTGCACTTCGCGATTTTCGAACTCACCCCCAGCCGACAGTGGTGGAAAGGCACCGCCATCGATCCGTACCTGGTGTTCACAGGGTGAGCCGCGTCACGTCGTGTCTCAGTTCAACACCCTCACAAATTCGCCGACCGACTTACGGAATCGGGTCCGAAATCGCAGACTGACGGCTTCGGTCGTGCGGTTCGAGCGCCTCCCCGAAACCTTCTAACTCGTTCATCGCACGCAACCTTTTCGGACGCCGCGCGTACAGCGCCGCTCGTGGCACCCGCGTTGCCTTTTCCTCTCGACACTGCACAACACGATTCGACGCGGTCGATTGTGCGTGGGAGCGCTATTTCAGGAACAGGAAGAGGGACGCCATGAACTCCAGAAATCGTCAATCACATACGTCTCGACGATTCACTCGTCTGGTCCGTGACGAGCGTGGCATTTCGTACGTGTTCGTGGGCGTGGGCATGCTGGCGTTCATGGCAGCGACGACGCTCGCAATCGACGTGGGCATGGTCATGACGGCGCGAGCGCAGGCGCAGAACAGCGCCGATATGGGTGCGTTGGCCGGCGCGGTGGCACTCGCGTTCAACGATGCGACCGATCAATCGTCCGGCGGCCCGGCGGCGCAAAGCGCTCGCAACACCGCGCAGGTGAACCTCATCATCGGCCAGACCCCGTCGGTGCTCAACAGCGACGTCACGTTCCCGCTGGATCCATCGGGTCAGCCGACGCGCATTCACGTCGACGTGTTCCGCACCGCCGCGCGAGGCAACGCGGTGCCGACGCTCGTCGCGTCGATCTTTGGCGTGAACACGGTCGACGTCGGCGCGGGCGCGACGGCCGAGGCCGTCCCGACGAGCGCCGCGACCTGTGTGAAGCCGTGGGCGTTTCCCGACAAGTGGACCGAACGCCAGACGCCCCCGTTCGATACGACCGACACGTTCAACGCGTTTCCCGCGAGTCCCACGGTGAGCCCCGATCAGTACCTCGACGTCAATCAGGGCGGATTCACCGGCTACAAACGGACGAACGTGGGCCAGCAGATCACGTTGAGGCCCGCGCCTGGCGGCACCGTGCCGGGCGCCGGCTATTACTCGCTCGATTTACCCGGCGCGCAGTCGTACCAGACCGATGTCGACAGCTGCAACGGGGCTGCGCTGCAGATTGGCAACGTCCTGACCGCGATTCCTTCTGCTCCGGCCCAGACACAAACCGGCGTCAACGAACTGATCGCCGAAGATCCCGGCGCGTATTACGACGCGGTCCGCAAGGGCGTCGTCACGACTCTCGGTTCGAGCCCGCGTGTGGTCGCCATCCCGGTCTACGATCCGTACGCCTACAACGCCGGCCAGCAGGTTGGCTCGCCGGTCCTCAAAGTCGCCGACATCGTCGGATTCTTCATCGAGAGCGTGAACGCGAGCGGCTGGATCACCGGGCGCATCGTGCCGATTCTCGGTGTCACCACGGGAACGAGCGCGGCGCCGGCGAACGCGTTCGCGCGCGCCATCCGTCTCGTCGAATAGGGCATTCAAGACATGTCGATGAAAAAGGCACTCCCGTTTCACCCTGGACGTTTCTTCGCGGCGGCTGCGGTCGGCGCGGCGATCGTCGGCAGTTTCACGACCGTCACGCGCGCTACCGGCGGCCAATCATTCACGACACTCGACTCGAATTACACGCAGGAGTTGGTCGGCACGACGCAAATGCCCTCGGATCCGACCGACCCGACGACCGCGATCGTGCTCGGCGGCGTGGCGTTTGCGCCCGATGGCGATCTGTGGGTGGCCGATTGCGTGTTCTCGGGAACGCGGCTGCACCGGTTTGACCTTTCCGCCGACCCGCTTTCACCGATCAACGGCACCTCAACGCTGCATGCCGAGACGGCGGTCATCCCCAGTCCCGGCGGCTGCGGCCTCGTGAACTGGGCCGATCCGACCCAAGGTCTTACGTCCCTGTTCTCAAATTCTTCCCGGGGTCTTTATGAGCTGAACGTGTCAACCGGCGCGCCGATCCGGGGACCCATCGGTCCCCCGGGAAACGGCCTCGGCATCGCCGTCGATCCTCAGACCAATCACCTGGTCTATGCGGGAGCCGATTGCCACTATTTGCTGATTCCCGATGCGCCGACCTGCACGCTGTGGGATCTCGACCCGGCCGTCCCTGATGGCAATCCAAAGATGTGGGCGCAGGTGTCACATGACGCAATCCCCTGGATTGATGGGATCTATTTCGATCCCACCGGCAACCCCCCGGGCAATTATCTGTTTGTCGCAAACCGCGTTCATCTCGGAGATATCAATTACCTCACGATTGTGCGACGACCGACGGCGCCGGTGACCCACATCAACGACGCCCAGATCGTGCGGAGCATTCGGATGACATCCGAGCCCGACGGCGTGGCGTTTCATGACAGTTCCGACCCGTTCGTCGTCACCAATGATGAATACGATCCCATCAACGGTGTCGGGACGATGACCCGCTTTGATTTCCCGGGTGGATTCGAAGCGCCGCCCGCGCCCGCAACGACTCGCGATTCGAGCTTGTTTCCCTACGAGACGCGGTTTGCCAATGGCGGCTTCCGCGGCGATCTCGCGCAAGTGGGTCCCGACGGCTGTATTTACGCGACGCAGGGTCGCTTCTTCGCGTCCGCCGACGACGGGACGGGCGTCATCAGCTACGGCAACGGCACGCGCTACGACGACACCGCCGAGACCACCGAAGACAGCATCGTCAAGATCTGCGGCGTATCCGGCGGGTTCGTGCCGGCGCAGGGCGTGCTCGACACCGTCAACGGTGGCGGCGCCACGCTCGGCAGCCTCGGCGGCCTCGTGTTCCGCGACAGCAACAACAACGGCGTGCACGACGCCGGCGAGCCCGTGCTGCCCGGTGTGTCGGTCACGCTCAGCGGCGATTACCCATCGTCGACGGTTTCCGGACCCGACGGCACCTTTACCTTCAGCGACTTGCCCGCGGGTGACTATACCGTCAGCACACCGCCTACCCAGCAGGGCCTCGCGAGCTCGACTCCCCTCAGCTCGACGCTCACAGCCGGCGAAAACAAGACGGACCTCCAAGTCGCCTATGAGCCGGGCACCATCTCGGGAACCGTGTTCCAGGACACCAACGGCAACGGCGTGCGCGATACGGACGAACCGCCACTGGCGGGCGCCACGGTCACGCTCAGCGGCAGCGCCTCCGAGTCGACCGTTACCGCGCCGAACGGCACGTACAGCTTCACCGACCTTGCCGGCGGCTCATATACCGTGACCGTACCCAGCACGGGCGGTGCGCAAACCGAGACGCTCGCTCCGGGGGGCACAGCCAGCAGCATCGACTTCGGTTACAAGCTGCCCGCCAGCCTCGGGGGGACGGTATTTCGCGACAGCAACGCTAACGGCATGCGCGACGCGGGAGAACCGCCGCTTGCGGGCGTCACCGTGACGCTCGGCCTGGATGGTTCAGGCACCGCCGTATCCCAGCCAGACGGTACGTATGCGTTCACGAATTTGTCGGCTGGAAACTACAGCGTCAGGGCTCCGGACACAGCCAGTCATCTCGCCCGGTCGACGACGAGTCCGCTTACCGCGACATTGACCGCGGGCTCCAATAAGGGCGGCCTCGATTTCGGCTACAAGCCTGGGCAGCTCGGCGGTCTCGTCTTCCGCGACAGCAACGGCAACGGCCTACCTGACGGCGGCGAACCGCCACTCGCCGGCGTGACGCTCACGTTGAGCGGCGACGCATCTCAGACCGCGATCTCACAGCCGAATGGCACATACACCTTCACGAACCTGGATGGCGGTTCATACATCGTCACCGCACCGGCGACCGCCAGCGGTCTCGCGCTTTCGACGAGCAGTCCATTGACGACAACACTCAACGCCGGCGCAACGGTGAGTGGACTGGACTTCGGCTACAAGCCGGGCAGTCTCGCCGGCACGGTGTTTCGCGACACGAACGGGAACGGGGCACGCGATGCCGGAGAGCCGGCGCTGCCGGGCGTAACCGTCACGCTCGGTATGGGTGCAGGCGGTACCGCAGTCTCACAGGCCGATGGCAGCTATCGCTTTACCGATCTGGCGGCCGGCAATTACAGCCTGAGCGTGCCGTTAACGGCCAGCAACCTCGCGCTCTCGAGCCCGAGTCCGCTGACGCCCACGTTGACAGAAGGCGCGAACCGCGTTGGCCTCGACTTCGGCTACAAGCCTGGTGCGCTGTCCGGATATGCGTACGTCGATGTGAATCACAACAGGACGAAGGACATCGGCGAACCGGTTCTTCCCGGCGTCGTCATTACAGGACCCGGTGGTACGGCGACCACACAGGCCGACGGCAGCTATTCGTTCAACAACCTGTCTGCAGGCGGGTATTCGATTAGCGCACCAACGGCTGTCAGCGTCTACACGCTCGAAACGACCAGTCCCTTGAGCGTGACGGTCGCGGCCGGACAAAGCTCGCCGAACAACAACTTCGGTTACGTCACAGCGACCATCACCGGCAACCTGTTCCTCGACACGAACGGAAATACTGTCCGCGACGCGGGTGAGCAGCCGCTTGGGGGCGTAACCGTCACCTTGAGCGGGCCGGTCACCGCGACGACAACGACCGACTCGAACGGTAACTTCACGTTCACCAATCTTCCACCGGGCACTTACACGATCAGCGTGCCCCAGACGACGGGAGGACAAGTCGCTGAGACGCCTAGTGTCACGGAAGTCGTCTATGGCGGCTATACCGGCGCCGAGAACTTTGGATTCAAACCGGCCGCTGCGTACGCCACCTACACGCAGGGCGGCTGGGGGGCCGGGCCCGCCGGCAACAACCCCGGGATGATTTTGAAGAACAACTTCGCGAAGGTGTATCCCAACGGCGTGACGATCGGCGGTAGCCCCTATTACCTCAAGTTCACCAGCCAGCCCGCCATCGAAGCGTTTCTGCCTGCCGGGGGAAAACCTGGCGTCCTCAACAAGAGCGCGACCAACCCGACGAGCTCCTCTGCCAACGTCTTTGCCGGGCAGGTCCTCGCGCTGCAATTGTCGGTCGACTTCTCGAAAGCGGGCGTCATCACGGCCGGACTCGCCGGACAAAAACTCGCACCAGGCAACCCGCTCGCCGGCTCGACCGTGACGCAGGTGCTGACGCTGGCGAACCAGGTGCTCGCTGGCAACACCTCCGCACTGCCATCCGGCATGAGCGTCTCCTCGCTGAACGATCTCTTGTCGCGCATGAATCAGAACTACGACGGCGGCACGACGAACGGCGGAATCCTGGTTCCGTAATGAGGGCTCCGATGACATCTTCGAAAACGAAATCTGTCCGACAGTTTGTGGCGGGAGCCCTTGCGACAGCGGGGTTCATGCTGCTGGCGGCCCCCGTCGCGGCACAAAACGGCCCTGTCCTCGTTCTATTGGACAAAGACGCAGTCGCGGTGTCGGTACCGCCGAACGGGTTCACGGCAAATGACATCAACATGAGCATCGCCGCAGCCGGTGTGCGCGACGTGCTCCCCTTCGCATCGCACGTCGGCGAGCAGCTGATGCTCCCTGCGGGACAAACCGGTTCGGAGGGATGGTTTGCCTTCACCTCTGTGCCGACGTCCTGGTCGAGCGCCGATGCCGATGACGGGTTGGAGAACTTCTTTCTGGCAGGAGGCGGCCTTGGCTCCCCGGACGTGAACGGCGACCGTCAATCGCTGCTCGACAACATTACGGGCGTCAGGCCGCTGCACGCGGCAGAACTGCAGCTGCTGGGTGGACGGCAGGTGTGCGCCGTCGTGTACGCAGGTGATGTGGCCTGGACCCAGGCAGGAACGTCGCTGCGCGGTGCGAACCTCGGAATCGTGGCGTTCACGGTCCTGGGAACGGACGGTAACGAGACCACGTTGCCGAACGTCTCCGTTCAGATGTTGGATGCCGGATCGACCTGCTCAGGCGTGCTGAGCGTTTTCTGAGTCACGAGGCGGACAAAACCATGATTCGAGTGAAACTCCTCGCCGCAGCTGTGTCTCGCCGCCGATTCTGGCAGGCCACCGGCTGTGCGGTCATCTTCGCCGCACTGTCCGTCGTCACGCGAGCGACAGGTGGGCACTCGTTCACGAGCCTGGATTCCAATTACACGCAGGCGCTGGTGGCCACGACGCAGATGCCGAACTCGCCGATCAACGCGACCGAGGCGATCGTGCTCGGCGGCATTGCCTTCGCGCCGGGCGGTGACCTCTGGGTCGCCGATTGCGTCTCGCAGCATACCCGGCTCCATCGCTTCGCGTTGGCCGCGCCGCCGCTCGCACCAGTCCACGAGACCGCCACGCTGCACGCCGAAACCGCGGTCGTGGCGACCGAAGGAGGCTGCGGCCTCGTCAATTGGGCCAATCCCGCCCTCGGCCGCGCCACGCTGTTCTCAAACGCGATCGACGGCGTGTACGAGCTCGATGCGTCGACCGGCGCGGTCCTTCGAGGCCCGCTCGGCCCGCGTGGCAACTCGCTCGGGATCGCCGTCGACCCGCAGACGAATCATGTGGTCTACCCGGGCATCGGGTGCCACCCGCGACTCTGGGCAGACGCTGGCCTGCCGGCGTTGCCCCTGACCTGCACGCTGTGGGATCTCGACCCCGCCGCCCCCGATGGGCACCCGACCATGTGGGCGGAGACTCCACATGACCGCTTGCCCTATTTGGATGGCATTTACTTCTCGCCGTCGGGCTCCCATCTCTTCGTCGCCAACCGCGTCGAGAATCAAGGGTTGAATTACCTGTCGATTTTGACGCGGCCCGCCACACCGCTGGCCGGCGACGGGCAGATCGTCCGGGACATCGCGATGACGTCGGAGCCCGACGGCGTCGCCTTTCACGACAGTTCCGATCCGTTCGTCCTTACCAACGACGAATTCGACTCGGTGAACGGCGTCGGCACCCTGACGCGGTTTGATTTTCCCAGCGGCTTCGACGGGCCCCCGAGCATGGCTGTCGCCAATGACGACCTCTGGTACCCCTACGAAACGCGGTTCGGCAACGGCGGCTTCCGCGGCGACCTGGCGCAGGTCGGCGCCGACGGCTGTCTTTATCTCACCCAAGGGCGGTTCTTCGCCGACAACGGCTTCGGCGAGCCGGGCAATGGCACGCGGTACGACGACGGCACGTTGAGCACGGAAGACAGCATCGTGAAAATCTGCGGCCTCTCGGGTGGCTTCATCCCCGCCGCTGGTGTCACCGACACCGTCAACGGCGCGGGGGCGACGCTCGGCAACCTCGGCGGCCTCGTCTTCCGCGACAGCAACGGCAACGGCCTTCGGGACGGCGCCGAGCCACCGCTGCCCGGCGTCAGCATCACGCTCGGCGGAGCCGCCACCGACACCGCCATGTCGCAGGCCGATGGGACGTACCGCTTCAGCGCGTTGTCCGCCGGAGCCTACACCGTCACCGCGCCGTCCAGCGCACTTGGTCTCGCGCGATCCACGACGAGTCCGCTCAGCTGGACGCTCGCCGCCGGTGAAAATAAAGGCGGCCTCGATTTCGGCTACAAGCCAGGATCGATCGGCGGTTCGGTATTTGTCGACATGAACGGCAACGGCACATTCGACGCCGGCGAGAACCCATTGGGAGGCGTCACAGTGACCCTGACCGGACCGGTGAGTGCCACGACGCTGACCGATTCGGGGGGCAACTTCGTGTTCACCAACCTCCCCGGGGGCACGTTCGGCGTTTCTGTTCCGCCGACTGTCAATGGACAGACGACCAATACGAGGTCGGCAACCGTGACGGTTGCCACCGGGGGCAGTACAGGCATTAGCTTCGCGTATGGCGCGGCGCTGGCCTGCCCAGCCGGCTGGTTCAACTCGACGATCGTCGGCGGCAATCTGGTCATCGTGTACGACCAGTTCCCGGCGCCCAACGACAACAGCTACGGCGCCAACGCGGTCGGCTGGGGCACGAAAGGCCACAGGTTCAGCGATCTCGTCGGCAGCGACCACGCTGGATTCCAGCTCGTGGATCCCGGTGGTGTGGTCAGGCTGGATTTCAACATCGACTACATCAGCGCGGCCGCCGCCGCTCCATCAGGATACAAATCGCTCGGCCCGTTCGGCGGAGACGGGAGCGTGAATATCGGCGTGCTGACTCCGGCGGACATCACGTACGACACCTCGTTTGCCAGAAATCTGAACAACGTGAACGTGCCCGGGCTGTTCAATCCGACGACTCACCTCCAGGTGGTGGGTACGAGCGCGGCGAACATCCTCGTCGATTCGCCGCCGACGGTGGACAAGGTGAGCAACTACATTCTCACGGCCGCGGCCGCTCCGTTCGCCGGATGGGACTTCCACGATACGTACTTCGTGACCATCGGAGCGGCGAAGCTCGCGGCACTCGGCTTCGACGCCGCGACGTGGACCGTCAAGCCGAATCTCGACTCGCTCCACAATTCGCCCGCGAAGCCCTGCCCGCCGGCGTCGCCAGTGCCGACGCCGACGCCGACTGCGCCAACGGTATCGGTGACGAAGGTAGTGGTCGATAAGACGCAGGTCAAGATCACGATCCTCAACAGCGGCTCGGTCGACACGATCGTGACCGGTCTGATGAATGTGAACTGGCCGGCGTTGACGAACGGAAAGCTCAAGCAGGTCAAGCTCGGTGGCGATGTCCTCTACGACAAGCCCGACATTGCAACAGGCCCGGTGACTTTGACGTCCCAGCTGGTCGCCGATCCAAACAAACGCAAGATCAAGCACGGATCGAGCGACGTGCTGACGCTGATTTTCGAGAAGAACGCAAGCACCACGATCACGGAGTACGACGGCCAGCTTCAGCTGGATGGCGCTTCGATACTCGACCTGTTCCCATAGAAGTCGACGAGCACACTTGACGAAGGCGATGAACGACTGGCGGCTTCGGACGGCAGGGCTCGCAGTGGTCCTGATGGCCGCTTGCAACGGCGGATCGCATTCGGGAGGCGGCCCTGCCGCGCCGGTGGCGCCAAGTCCCGCGCCCACTCCCGCAGCGGCGCAGGCCAGCGGCGCCACGGTAAACGCACTCAGCGGGAGCGGCATTCAGGGCGTCAGCATTGCCGCTGATGGACTGGTCGCCGCGACCTCGAGCGCGGACGGATCGTTCATGATCCTGGCGCCAGGCGCGGGCGATTACAAAACGACGTTTTCCGGGCCTGATCTCGTGGACCGCCGTACCGAACTGCGGGTCCCAGCGTCGAACGTCCAGGTTTCCCTCATTCCGAAGAGCTTCGATCTGGCATCGTTCGATCAGCTCGTTCGTCAGTCCGGAGCGCGACTGCAACGGTGGATCAAGGCGCCCGGCCTCGTGATCATCGGGACAGAACTGGCGTTTGGATCACTCACCGCCGCTTCGGCGGTCGCAACGGACGTCCGGATGTCAGCCGCTGATCTGACCGCGCTCAGCAGCGATCTGACCGGGGGACTTCCCCAAATGACGGGCGGCTCATATACCGCGTTCGCATCGTCAGCCACGGAAACACCGGCGGTTGACAGCAATGTTTCGGTCCTGCGTGATGGGCTCATCGTGGTTGCCCGGTATCAGGGGCTGACCGCAGCCACCGGATACGCCGGATTCGGCCGTTGGGCGACGACGAGCGACGGCGTCGTCACGGCGGGCATTATTTTCTATGACGCGGGAGTGGATCGCTCGGCGGCGGCGAGCGTCCGCCGTGCCCTGCACGTCCACGAAATGGGCCACGCTCTCGGCTACAGCCACGTCACGAATCGGCAGTCCGTGATGAACCCCTCCCCCGCTGTCGACCCGAACGACTTCGACAAGGACGCGACCCGGATCGCCTTCCAGCGGCCGCCCGGCAGCATCTCGCCCGATATCGATCCAGCGACGTTCGTCGCGACCTCGAGTGGCGCCCTGCGCGCACTGGCACGCACCCCGGAGCCTGGCACCTGGGGTCCGCCCATCCCGTAAAGTGGGGACGGGAGCCCTTTTCGCGTCGTAATCCCTTCATCAAAAAGAGTTCTGGCGCTCGGACCTTTCCCACGCGAAAAGGGCTCCCGTCCCCCATTTGTCGCCGAGCGAAACCCCGTGCAGTTTTGACTTGTCGATGGGTCCCCCCTGCTTCCTGGTGTCCCATTTGGCAACATGGCAAAGTGCGATCTTTTTCGCCTGATGGCACGCGGCGGCGCGCCGAACGCCAGTGGAAAGTCGCGTATGCCCTATCGCTGCACAGTTTCCGGCTCACCCTTGGTCCTGTTTGAGACATGAGAGAACGCAGATGCCGCAACGCAACGGAAAACGCCAACAAAACGCCCCTGAGACCCCTGGGACCGCCGCTTGCGATGCCGGGGGGCGATGGCCAAGCACCTGTTTCGTGTTCTCACGCTTACCAGCGTTGCGCTCGCCGCCCTCGGCACTCAGGGACACACCGTCCGGCGAAACGATATCGACGTCAGAAAACTCGATCTCGCGCTGCGCGAAACCCTCGACCACGACAAATCCGATCGGTTGCGGGTGATCGTCCATGCACGTCGTGGCGACCTCGCGACCGTTCGTTCCCGTGTCGTCAAGGCCGGACTCCCGATCATTTCAGAGCAAGCGTCGCTCGACGCGGTAACCATCAGCATTCCGGCGAAAGACATCGCACCGCTGACCGTTGATCCAGCGGTCGCGGCGCTGTCGCTCGATGCGAAGGTCAAGAGCACGGCTGTCGACACCCAGCTGACGAACAATCTGATCGTCAACACGCTCGCTCTCGCCGACAGATCAGCGACGGGGGACGGCGTTGGGATTGCGATCGTCGATTCCGGGTTCGACCCCTTCGCCACTCAGGATTTCCGCACGAAGGTCCTGTTCTACGACTTCACCCCCGGCCGTACGGCACCGAGCGCATCGAAGCCCTATGACGATTACGGACACGGGACGCACGTCGCCGGCCTGATCGCGAGCGCCGGTGACGCATCCGCGTCGCTCTATCAGGGCGTGGCGCCGGATGCCCACCTGGTCGTCCTGAAGGCACTCGATCAGAACGGTCAGGGCTACACGAGCGATGTTGTCAACGCGTTGAATTTTGCCGTCGACAACAAGAAAGCGCTCGGTATCGACGTCATCAACCTGTCGCTCGGGCATCCGATTTATGAGCCTGCCGCCAGCGATCCGCTCGTTCAGGCCGTCGAGCGCGCCGTGCGGAACGGCCTCGTCGTCGTGGTCGCGGCAGGCAACAACGGTGGCGACCCGACGACCCACCAGGTCGGGTACGGCGGCATCAATTCGCCCGGCAACGCTCCGTCGGCAATCACCGTCGGCGCCTTCGACATGAACGACACCGTGACCCGGCTCGACGACACGATTCCGTGGTACAGCTCGCGCGGCCCGACGTGGTATGACGGGTTCCAGAAACCCGATCTCGTCGCGCCGGGGCATCACACGGTGTCGGACATCGACAAATCGAGCTCGCTTTACAGCACGTATCCGCAGTTCGTCGTGTCCGCCACCGGCAATTCGGGCAAGTACTTCCGGCTGAGCGGGACGAGCATGGCCACTGCGGTCACGAGCGGCGCCGTGGCGCTCGTCATCGATGCGAGCCGCAAGTCGTTTGGACAATCGCTGACACCCAACGCGATCAAGGCCGTCCTCGAGTACACGGCCGTGCAGATGCCCGGTTACGACACGCTGACCGAAGGCGCCGGCGCACTGAACGTGGAGGGCGCCGTGAGAGTCGCGCGGGCCATCGATCCGCGCGTGTCGGTCGGCGACTGGTGGCTGACCGCCGGCGTTACGCCGTCGACCTCGATTGCCGGCTCGACGTTCGCCTGGTCGAAGCAGATTCTCTGGGGAGATCAGATTCTGTGGGGTGATCAGATCGTCTGGGGCGACCAGCTGATTTGGGGAAACCAAATCGTCTGGGGCGATCAAATCGTCTGGGGCGACCAGATTGTCTGGGGCGATCAGATCGTCTGGGGCGACAGCACGGTATGGAGCCAAAGCAGCCGCAACGTCTGGTCCCAGCAGATCGTCTGGGGCGACAGCGTGATGGGGTACAGCATCCCGAATGGGAGCAACGCGAGTCAGATTGTCTGGGGCGACATTTCCGCGCTCGCGACGGTGGCCCCGAAACAGATTGTGTGGGGCGACCTCGCGCAGACGACGTTGGCCTCGCTCAGCACGCCGGACGATCCCTTCGGGTTCAACACGCTCAACGACGGCACGGACGCGGCGCACAAGGTCAAGGCGGAGAAGCATCCGCAGCGGAAGAAGAGCGCCAAGAGCAAACAGCTGGTCCACGCAGGAGGCAACGAGTAAGACAAACACCTGCACAGTTCGGGCAGCAAACGGCGCGAAGGGCGGGTCGAGTGTTCTCTTCGGGAACACGCTGCCCCTCACGCCGGTTCTCGTGCCGGCCGAAAATTTCGCCTTCTTTTTCGCGCATTTTTGGCGATGTGCGCCTTTTCGGCACAGCGGATTTAAGCGGGTGGTTCCGTTTGGAACAACTGCAAACAATTCACGATCGGCAGATCTGCGAAAAACACGGCTGAAACGCGCTGAACCTCAGCGGCGCAGCCCTTGCGATAGCGCGGCGGAGCCATGTCCGTCCGACTCCTCCGTCTCGTTCGACCGCTGGCACTGGCGATAGTTGCCACAGCGGCAGCGGCCTCCACCCTGTCGGGTGATCGTTCACTGTCCCTTGTTCCTCGCACGGCGCATCTCGACCAGGCGCTCATCGACGCGCTGAGCCGAGGCGACGGCGGCCCGGTTCGCGTCATCGTGCGGACACAACCCGGCAAGTCGATCGCGGTCGGACGCGACCTTCAGGCACGAGGTGTCCGGATTCTGTCGGAGCAGCATTCGATCGACAGCCTGACCGCAGCGATTGACGTTCGCGAGCTCAAGCCACTGACCACTGATGGCCGAATCACCGACATGTCGCTCGACGCGCTCGTCAAGACGATGGGCAGCGCGGACAAGGCGAGCGTCCAACGTGCCAGCGACGTCCTCTTGGCCACTTTGGGGCTCGACGGCACTCAGTCGGCGACCGGCGTCGGCATTGCGATTGTCGACTCCGGCTTCGATCCCGCGGTTCCACGCGACTTCAACGATAGCCGGATCCGGTTTTACGACTTCACCAGCGGCTTCGTGCAGGTCGGAGCCGACACGAAAGACCACCTCATCGCGACCTCCGACGATTACGGTCACGGAACACACGTGGCCGGGCTCGCCGCGAGCGACGGAGATGGGTCTCGAGGCGTCTATGCGGGGCTTGCGCCTGGGGCGCGCCTCATCATCCTGAAAGCGCTCGACGAGAACGGCCAGGGCTACACCAGCGACGTGGCCAATGCGATCAACTTCGCGGTCGCGAACAAGAGCGCGCTTGGGATCGACGTGATCAATCTCTCCCTGGGTCACCCGGTCTACGAGCCGGCCGCAACGGATCCGTTGGTGCAAGCGGTTGAACGCGCCGTTCGGGCTGGCATCGTGGTGGTGGTCGCAGCGGGGAACAACGGCGGCGATCCGGACACGCACGAGGCCGGCTACGCCGGCATCAACTCCCCGGGGAACGCGCCCTCGGCGATCACGGTGGGCGCATTCGACATGGGCGGAACCGCCGAGCGCGGCGACGACACGATCCCGTGGTACAGCTCGCGCGGGCCGACCTGGTACGACGCGTTTCAAAAGCCAGACCTCGTCGCGCCAGGGCACCATCTGGTGTCCGACATCGACACATCGAGCACGCTGTACAAGACCTACCCCCAGTTCATTGCGGGGACGGACGGCGCCTCGAAAAAGTATTTCCGGCTAAGCGGCACGAGCATGGCCACCGCAGTCACGACTGGTGCAGTGGCGCTCATGATTAAGACGACCCGCGACACGTTCGGAAAAGCCCTCACCCCGAACGCCATCAAGGCGGTTCTCGAGTACAGCGCCCTGCCGATACCGGGATACGACACGCTGACCCAGGGGGCCGGCGCGCTGAACGTGGCCGGCGCGCTCGAAGTCGCTCAGTCGATCGATCCGACCGTTCCGGTGGGCGCTTGGTGGCTGACCACAGGAATTACCCCCTCGACGACCATCGCCGGACAGGCGCTGGCCTGGTCGAAGCAGATCGTCTGGGGCGATCAGATCGTGTGGGGCGATCAAATAATGTGGAGCAACCAGATTGTCTGGGGCGATCAGATCGTTTGGGGGGATCAGATCGTTTGGGGCGACCAGATTGTTTGGGGGGACCAGATCGTCTGGGGCGACAGCACGGTATGGAGCCCAAGCAGCCGGAGCATCTGGGCGCGACAGATCGTCTGGGGCGATAGCCTGCTGGGATATTCAGCCTCCAGCAACGCCAACCAGGCTAACCAGGCTAATCAGATAGTGTGGGGCGACGCGCGAGGACTGCTGACGGTCAACGCGCGCCAAATCGTTTGGGGCGATGCGTCGCTCACTGAGCTGCCATCATTGAAAAGCTCCGGCGATCCCTATGGGTTTGGCTCGTTGGACGATGGAACGGCCTCGAGCAGCCGGGTCAAGCCAAAGGGGGCGAGACCCCAGAGTCGACTGGCAGGACCGCCAGCCCGGAACCTCAACGTCGCCGGAATGCGCTGACCAGCGGTATCGGCACGCGATTGCACGGCGGGCGACGAACATCGCCGCATCTCGCGAAAGCTGGTGTCACTGACCCGATAGGCGGGCCTACCGGCCGAGCGTCAGACGCGTCGTGCTCCCGCGTCCGTCGCGCGGCAGGAACATGAGTTCGCCCGCATGCTTTTCCGCGACGGCTCTCGCAGCAGCCACGCCGATTGCCGCTGGCCAGCCACCTGGCCGGTCCAGCCACGTCGGATCGATGAACCGCGCCACAACCGAAGGCGGCACCGCAACCGCCTCCTGCGTGATCTCCACGTTCAACGCCTTGCCGGATGAAGTGCGGACCGCCACGCCCACCTCCGGCCGCTCGCGTTTGCCGACCAGGCCACCGGTCGCGAGAATCAAGCCGGTCACGGCACAAATAAGGCTCTCCTCGTCGACATCCGCCGATACGCTCGCGTCTGCGGGATTCAACTTGAGCGCGATTCCGCTCAGCCGCGCCTCGGCCGAAAACCCATCACGCACGCGCGCGAGTAGAGGCCCGAGCAGCACCACGCGATAGCGCCACTCGTACACATCTTCGAGAATGGCTGCCGCACGCAGCTGCCATGCGGCGCGCCATGTCTCCGCTCTCACCAAATCCAACGCGACACGCTGCGCCATCGTCGCGTCGTGATCGACCAGCAGCGTCGCCGCCGATTCGATGGAGCTCACCGCTTCCGAAACGTGGCCGATCAGGTTCGGAACGAAGGACGCCCCGACGGGCGACCCGGGCACGGCACTTCCGTCCATTCGCAAGTTGTCCGCGCGCGCCAGCGCTTCGGCCTCTGCATCGTCCACCTGGTGAACGAGACACGGCACCCGCGACAAGGCGGCCGAACGCGCTGCGGCAAGCCGCTTTCGCCCGGCGATCAAACGGTACTGTCCGGCGATCTGGCGGACGAGCAGCGGCTGAATGACGCCGTAGTCGACGATTGATTGGACGAGCAGTCGCAGCTCGTCAGCTGCGAAAGAGCCGCTGCCGGTGATGTCCTCCACCGGAATCCACCGGACCGGCATGTCCGCCGATCTGGAGGTGAGCTGGTCGACGTAGTGCGCGTCCGCGCGCATCCTGTAACCAGCCGGCAGCCCCTCACGCTCAGGCACTTTTCGGGTCAGCCCGCCATTGGCGATCTCGTCGATTTCTTTGTTCAATTTTTTGTCGGGGAATCTTGGAGCAGGGCGCGGGGACACGTCCGAGGGTTCGACGTCAGACACGCTGGGGACCTCCGAAGGACCGGAAACGTTTTTTATATCAGACGATTGAGCTGCGAACAATCGTTAAAACGTGTTCATGTCCGATTTGGATGCGCACGGAGCTGAATTATACGAGGCATGCGATCTTCGTCGGGTTCGATCTCTCCCGCAAGGCGGTTCGGATCGAGATCTGCCTTCGCTCAACAGCAGCTTGCGGCTGACTTGGTCGATGTAGAAAGCGGTCAATCGCCCTTAATCGGCAGGCGCCGGCTCCTGCGCACTCGTCACGCACTTCCACGTTCGATCAGGATCGTGGAGCAGGCGCTCTCGCAGCCTCGAATTGGAAGTGTTGTCGACGATGGCCAGGTGATCGAACCCCGACGTTTCTCTTACCCGACGCATTCCGACGATCCAGAATCGCGGAACGGCTGGCCGTCGACGGGCACGAATTCCCAGTCGTACGCGTTCGCTCGGAGCGTCAGCTTCAACACACCCCACGTGTGGCTGTCGCGCACCTCGCTATTGGGCTTGACGACCGTCTGCTGATACAAGGGACCGCCACCCGTGCCGACGACGAATTCCCGAATGCCTCTGGGGTTTGGACGCCCGTCCGCATCCTGCGGTGCGAATCGTTCGTAGTCGTGATCGTGGCCGACGATGACCACATCGACCTCCGCCTGATCGAGCAGCCGCCAGATCTCCCGCATCACCGGCAGGTTGCCGTTCGGTCCGGAACTGAACACCGGATGGTGCCAGTAGGCCAGCGTACATGGGCGCGCACGGAGGGCGAGATCGCTGCGGATCCACTCGTACTGCGGTGATCCGGGTTGTCCGCTGATGTTGCTGTTGAGCGACAGCACGTGCCACGAGCCGAGGTCGTAGCTGTAATAGCCAAGCCCGGGAGGCCCGGCCGCCGGCCCGAAGTAGGAAAAGTATGGCCCCGCGCCCGACACCTCGTATTCGTGATTACCGGGCGACGGAAACGTCCGCGCCTTGTGACGTCCCCACGTCGGCTCGTAACACTTGGTGAAGTTGTCGGCCGAGCCCGTGGGATAGGTGTTGTCTCCTGCCGTGAAGACGGATCCGACAATGGTGTCCAACAAGCGGGCCGTGGCGTCCGCGGCCGGCCCGCAAAGCGCGATGTCTCCGGCGCCGACGAGGACGGCTGGCGGTTCGATGACCGCCGGCAGAGGTGGCGGCGTGACCTGGAGCGAGTTCGACGCTGGCGTGACCGTCGGCGCAGTGGGGTTGTTGGCGAGCCAGCCACAGGCGCTGACTGCCACTGCGATGGCTCCACCTGCCATCAGTCGCTGACAGACTGCAATCGTTCGGCCGCGTAATCCCAACGCTAAACCGCCTGTCCCACTACGGATCGGCCGCTGAACCGAGGAGAACCGTACAGTCTGGCTGCGGACCAGCGGGGTTCATCGCGTTTGCGACCTCGCACGCAACGAAGGCGGGTCGCTGACGCGCGAACTGCCGCATCGAATCGACGGCGATGTGGAATTGGGCGTGAGAGTAGGGCGCAACCGGATCATCTGGGACGATCGCGTCGACCTGGTCGCCCTGCCGTTTGATCTCGCGCTCGAGCCAGCCGCGGCTATCGCCTTCGACGAGTTCGCCCGCAAGCGTTGCACACTGTATCAGCGCGTCCATGTAGATCTGGCGCAGCTCCGGAAATCTGAAGGCCCGGATCGTCAGGACGTTCGTAAGCAGATCGAAGTCAATCGGGTGATCGAGGCTCGAAAAGGTCCTGCCGGTATCCCACGGGATCAGCTGCGCAACGCCGGCCGTATTCCGATACAGATAGAAATTGTTCATCGTCCACGCGCCGACGAACCCGTCGATCTCGGCTAAGAAGTCCTGGACGGCGAGAAACTTCATCGTTTCCGTCAAATCGAGGCGGGCTCCGACCACACCCACAAACTGATCGTCGGGCGTTTGATTGACGACCTGGATCAATTCTTCGATAGGCTGGTACAGCGAGACTGGGGAGTCCGTCTCGCGGGTCTTCGGGTTGAACAGCTGCGCGTACGGCTCCAGGCTCTCGCCCAGGTAATCGAACTGGTAGTCCCGAACCTTCTCGTACTCGTAGAGATACCCGCCGGTGTTCTTGGCTGCCTCGTCTGGCCCGTAGTTCCGTTCGACGAAATTCCGGTCGACCGACTCGACGATGACATAGAGTCCGACGAACACGTCGTTGACATAGAGGCGTGCGTGCGCTTCGCGCGATGCGAAGAAGCCCATCCGCGCGAACATCTTCATCGACACCGATTCGCGGACGAATGACGGATCGTCGTAGACGTTCTTGAGACTGACCGACTTGAGGCCGAGGAAGTCCTGATGCGAGACGTACCGGTTCATGTCGACGTGAAGGCCCGGCTTGATGCCATTTCGCGTCATGCGACCGCGAGACCTGATGCCGACGTTACGGACCGTTACTCCCTGCCAGCTGAGATCCGCCGGATAGTACGTGTTTTCATCTGCGTGTTCTTTGAGGGCTTGCCAATCCCTCGAATTCACGCGGAGGTGAACCTCCTGGACAACGGCGTCGTTGAAGAAGTCGTCCTGTGTCTGGGCGTAGGTGGTCGCCGACGCCATGATCAAGAGGCCCAACGCAAGCGCGGCGCGCGTTAGGGACTCGAACACCAGGCTCCGATCCCGCCGCAGCGCCCGAAGCTTCACGACAAACACAGAAACGTTTCGAGTCATTCGATTACCGTCACCGATGCGATCGACCGCCGACTGCCCGCTTTCAGAAGCGTTCTGCAACGGGACGCCGAACGACCATTCCGTAATTGGAGTGTTCCGGATTGCCAACGACTGCTGCGCCGCGATTCGATCGTGGCCGTTTGAGCAAGTCGCATGCCCAGGGGGCTCGGACGGTGGTGACAGGCAGGTACGTGAACATCGTGGCAGTCGCGCGATCTCTGTCGCGTCACGCATCACCGATCGGGATCAATGGATCGCGGCATGTCGGTTGCAGCCGGCCGCTCCGTTGAAACCGATTCGAAAGACCCCCATCGATCGCAATCATCTGCCGCCGCTTCGGCGGGCATCGCTGTTCAGAATCCTGGGGTACTTGCTGCCGCACTGGCGCCGCGGCGTTGCGGTGCTCGCGTGCATCGTGACGGCCGCGATTCTGAATCTCGCGGCGCCGCTGTTTCTCAAACGCATCATCGACGTCGCCATCCCGCGTCGAAGCAACTGGTTGCTCGCTCTGTACTGCGGCGGCATGATTGCGGGCCCGCTCCTTGCCGGTCTCGTTCAAGTCGCCCAGAAGTACTGCGCCGAGATCATCGGCCAGCGCACGATGCTCGACATGCGCGTCGCGATCTACCGGCGGCTCCACGAGATGCCGTTCGCGTACTTCACGCGGCAGCAGCCGGGCGAGGCGGTCAGCCACGTGCTCAACGACGTGCAGGGCATCGGCGGGGTCGTCAGCGGCACGCTGGTCGACATCGCGCAGAACGCCGTCGTGCTGGCATCGACGCTGCTCTTCGTTCTCGCTCTGGATTGGCGGCTCTCGCTCTTCGCCGTGGCCGCGCTGCCGGCGTTCGTCGTGCCAGCCCGACGCGTCGGCAGAGCTCATAAAGCGCTGAGGCGCACCATCCAATCGCGCGTCAGCGAGCTGACCGGAATCCTCACCGAAACACTTTCAGTCTCCGGCGCGCTGTTGGTGAAGATTTTCGGTGCAGAAAAGACCGAGGTCCGCCGCTTCCAGCAGAAGGCGGGCGAACTCGAGCAGCTCGCCCTGCAGCAGACGCTCGTCAACCGGTGGTTCCAGCTCCTGCTCGGCCTGTTCGAAGCGATTGCTCCCGCGATCGTGCTCGGGATTGGCGGACTGCTCGTCATCCGCGGCGAGATGGCACTGGGAACCGTTGTGGCGTTCGTGACGGTTTTGAAGCGCCTGTACGGGCCGGCGAGCGAGCTGGCCACCGTCCACGTCGATCTCATGACGAGCTATGCCTATTTCGAGCGGGCGTTCGACGTTCTCGATCGCGTGCCGTCGATTCGCGACGTTGAATGTGCGGTGGATCTCAGCACGGTTGACGGCGACGTGGAGCTCAGAAACGTCTCGTTCGGATATGACGGCCGCGACGAGGCCCTCACCGGAATTCACCTGACGATACCCGCCGGCAAGACTGTCGCGCTGGTGGGTCCTTCGGGTGCCGGCAAGAGCACGATCGGATCGCTCATCATGCGGTTGTACGATCCGCAGAAGGGATCGGTCCTCGTCGACGGAATCGACGTACGGCAGGTGAGACTCGCATCGCTCCGAGCCAACGTCGCGTGTGTCACGCAGGACACCTTTCTGATGCACGCGACCGTGCTCGACAATCTCCGCTACGGATGTCCCGATGCGTCTCGAGCCGATGTCGAGCGCGCAGCGCGGCAGGCGCAAATCCACGACACCATTGCGCGGCTTCCAGACGGGTACGCCACGATCGTGGGCGAGCGCGGTTACCGCTTCTCCGCGGGCGAACGTCAGCGGCTGGCGATTGCCCGCGCGATTCTGAAGAACCCTCGAATTCTCATTCTCGACGAGGCAACGAGCTCCCTCGATTCGGCGTCAGAGCGTCTCGTGCAGCGAGCGCTTGCGCCGGTCCTTAAAACGCGCACCAGCCTCGTGATCGCTCACCGACTGTCGACAATTCGCGACGCCGATCTGATTGTCGTCATCGACAGAGGTCGAATCGTCGAACGTGGAACCCACGACGTGCTGCTGGCGCGCGGCGGCCTTTACGCGCGGCTGTGGCAGTCGAGGGAGTCACTGCAGGCCGTCGAAACACTTGAGCCTGCCGGCGAGCCGCCCGCCGCGGCAACGCCAGCGACCGCCAACAGAGCTGCCTCACCCCATACCACCCTTTCGCGCGAGGACCTCCTCGCGACACTGTCGTCGTCAGCCGTTTCGAATTGAACCGCCGCGTAGGTCAGCGCGACGCTGTCAACCGACGCGACGCCATCGCCGAATCGCAGGAGTCTTCGAACCCCGAAGCAGACCGCGTTGTCCCCGCGGCTGCACGAGCGTTGCGGCTCATCCATTGACCGCCAGCTGCGCTTCTCCTATCGTGAGGGTCCGGTTCAGCGACAGGTTCTGAGAGGACGCGTGTGCCGTGGCGGTTCGCCGGGCCACGCGAAGGCGACGGTATGCTAGTGAACGTCCCAAGCAGGCCCTGATTTTGTACCAGGCTGACTGGCTCTCCCGGTTTCGCACCGCCGTCCGGAGCTCAGCTGGCCGGCGCGTTTGGCGTGTACCCGCCAATGTCTGGGGTCTGGGTGTGACAAGCCTGCTGACTGACATCTCTTCAGAGATGGTCGTCAGCGTTCTGCCCGCGTATCTGGTCATCAGCGCGGGCATGGCGCCCGTCACGCTCGGGTTCGTGACAGGGCTCCAGAGCGGCGGTCCGATGCTTGCCGCCTGGCTGGGTGGATTCATCGCCGATCGAACAGGTCGCCGGAAACATACCGCGCTCACCGGATACGCGACCTCCGCCCTGTGCCGGCTCGGATGGCTTTTGTTCCCGCCGCAGAGCGTCCCGGCCGTCGCGGGCCTTATCGTCAGCGATCGTGTAGGGAAGGCGGTCCGCACGGCGCCGCGCGATGCGATCATTTCGCTGAGCGCCGAGCCTCGCCAGCTCGCGACCGCGTTCGGCATCCACCGGGCGTTGGATGCGGGCGGCGCGGCGATCGGTCCTTTGCTGGCGTTCCTTCTCTTGTGGCGGTTGCCACGGCGCTACGACGTGGTCTTCGTCGCGTCGCTCGCAGCCGCGGTGCTCGGAGTCGGCGCGTTGACGCTGCTCGTCGATTCGTCAGCGGATCGAAACGCATCTGCCGGCTCGCCCAATCGTCCGTGGACTGACGCGGTCGCCGCATTGAACGATCCGCCGCTGAGGCGCGTCCTCTCGCTGGCTTCACTCTTTGGGTTGTTTACGGTAGGCGACGCGCTGGTTTATCTGCTCCTGACGGAACGCTCGCACGCGGCGGCGTTGTGGATTCCGCTGTTCTATACCGGCACGGCCCTTTCGTTCCTACTGTTGGCAGCGCCAATCGGCCTGGTCGCCGATCAGATCGGCAGGCGGCGCGTGTACGTGGCCGCTCATGCCGCGCTGCTCGTCGCATATCTGGTCGCGCTGGCAGGCCCGTCCGCGTGGCCTTGGAATGCGCTCATCTGCGTCGCTCTTCTCGGCAGCTACTACGCGGCCGCTGACGGCGTTCTGGCTGGCCTCGCCAGCGGACTCTTGCCCGCGGATACGCGAGCGACAGGCCTCGCGTGGGTGGCCACGGCTGCCAGTCTCGCAACCCTGTGCGCATCGGTCGGCTTCGGCTGGTTGTGGACCCGCTTCGGCGATCTTTCGGCGGTGCTGCTGTTTGCGATCGCGCTTGCGGTGCTGATGATGGTCACCTGGAAGGGCGGCGACGTCGAGGAGCCCGCGACGTGAGAGTCAACCCGAATGCGCGGCGCGGCCTGTTCGCCATTTTGGCCGCGACCGCAGCGCTCGCGGTCGGGCTGTACATCTGGGTCACGTCACGGTTCATGCCGGCGAAACCCGACATGACCGCCCCGTACGCGGTGGAGTTTGCGACAACCATTCCGGATGGACCGTTGGTGTTGTTCCGGAACCTCACGGCGGGCGACCTCTTCGGACGACTCGCGTACGTTCAGGGCCAAGGTGAACAGCGCCCCCGATCGATCGCGCCGCTTTCGTGCGAGCGGGTCCATTACGCAGGCGGCACCGGCGTGTGCATGGTCTCGGACGAGTCGCGGCTTCCTACTGGGTACGAGGCGTACGTATTCAATCGCGCATTTGAACCGGGCCCGGCGATCAGCCTGAGCGGGCCGCCCATCCGAGCTCGCGTTTCTCCGGATGGTCGACGCGCCGCTTTGACGGTGTTCGAGCGCGGGCATTCGTATGCGGACGCGGACTTTTCCACGAGGACCATCATCGTGGACACCTCCAGCAGCCGCACGCTCTCAGATCTCGAGGACTTTGTGATCGAGAACGCAGGCAGCCCCTTCAAGGCTGTTGACTTCAACTTCTGGGGCGTGACGTTCGGACACGATGGTGATCGCTTTTTCGCGACGTTGAAAACTGCAGGGCACCAATATCTGATCGAGGGTTCGGTCGATGCACGACGCGCGAAAGTGGTTCACGACGATGTCGAGTGCCCGTCGCTGTCGCCCGATGAGCGCGCTGTGGTCTTCAAGAAGCCGCGCGGTCAAGGTACGGGGTGGCGGCTGCATGTACTCGACCTCGCGTCCGGTACGGAACATCCGCTCAATCAGATCCGGCCGAGCGTCGACGATCAGGTCGACTGGTACGACAACTCGCACGTGGTCTATCACGACGCGGCGCCGGAGGGAACCGGCGTGTGGGTGCTGTCAACCGACGGCGTCACACCGCCCCGCCTTCTGATTCCGAACGCCTACTCGCCCGCCGTACAACGGTGAGCGGCCGTCGCCAGCTCAACCCCGCCATGGGCCTCAACCATCCGCCCAAGATGAGTCTCGACGACCTCTGCTATGAATTCGAAGACGAGCATGACGATTAATGTCGTGCTCGGCGCCCTCGGTTCGGGCACAGCTCCTGCACCGGTCACGGTTGATGCAGCGCCCTGATGCGCGTGCTACACCATGGAGGCCTGAAATGCGTGGAGCAGTGAAGTTGTTCTGTCTGGCCGCGGTGATGGCCCTTCCCGCCATCGCCCACGCCCAAGATCCCCAGTTTTCACGCCGTACATACCTGACGTTCAGCGGACCGGTGGCACTGCCTGGAATGACGTTGCAGGCCGGCAGCTACTCGTTCGAGGTCGCCGACCCACGGACGAGCCGGAAGGTCATCACGGTCGACAGTCGCGACAACATGAAACACTATGGCTACTTCCTGACGGTTCCCGTCCGCCGCAATGAACCATCTGAAAAGCCGGTCGTGATGTTCAGTGAGACCCCGGCCGGTACTCCTCAGGCGATCAAGGCTTGGTACTACCCCAACGATCGCGACGGCTTCGAGTTTGTTTATCCGTACGATCAGGCCGTCAAGATCGCCAGCGCGTCGCACGAACCAGTCATGGCCACGCGACAGCGCCTGGACTCGTCGTCCAAGGATCAGCTGGGAGCGGTGCAAGAGTCGACGATCGCCCGGGTGAATGAAAGCGGCCAGCCCACGACCGTGCAGCCTGAAACGACGTCCGAATCGGCCAGCAGCCCATCGGACACGTCGAATCAAGCGGCCTCATCCCAGCGTTCTTCGGCCGTCGGCACCGCGGGAGTCCAACAGCCACGGCGCACGCTCCCACGGACCGCGAGCGGCCTGGAGTTGACTGAGCTCCTGAGCATGCTCTCGCTCGGTGGCGCGTTCGCTGCGCGATCATTCCGCCTGCGGCGCCGCTCGACCGAGTAGGACCGCTCATTCGTTGCGCGCCGGGGCCGCCACGATCCCCGGCGCGTCATCTCACCCCGCACCCATCCGATTGCACGCTCGCCCGTCACCCGCAGCCTCTGTCGAAGTCTTAATTATTTCATTGCACGAAGTGCACCGTCGAGGTACAGTCCTCATTTCTTAAATACTTAAGAGATTGGGGAACAGACGCTGATGCCGCGACGCCGTTCGCCGGCGCTCACCGATGCGGAAGCCCGAGTGATGTCGGTGTTGTGGAAGAAGCAGAGGGCGAGTGTCGCCGCGGTGGTCGCTGCGTTGAAGAGAAAGAAGGCTGTCAGCTACAGCACGGTGCAGACCATGCTCCGTATTCTCGAGTCGAAAGGCTATGTCGCCCATCAGAAAGTGGCGCGTGCATTCGTGTACCGGCCGATCGTCGACGAGCGTCAAGCCCGTCGGCGCGCGCTGAGACACCTCGTGAAGCGCATGTTCAACGGCTCGCCAAGCCTCCTCGTGGTCAATGTGCTCGAGGACGAGGACATCGATCGCGATGCCTTGGACCGCCTGCGAAAGCTCATCGAACAGGGATAGGAGCGCCGTTGCACATCGTTCTGAATTGGCTGGTGCAGGGTGCGGTACTGGCGCTCATCTCGGTTGCCGGCCTCCGTCTCATGCCGCCATCGCGTGCCTCTGCGCGCTACAGCTTTCTGTGGGCTGCGTATCTGTCGCTGCTGGGATTGCCCGCCGTTTCGGCGCTGACGCCGCTCACAGGCCTTGGCACCTCCCTCGCCGTGGTGTCCGCCGTGGCCGCCCCGCGCGTGTCGATCGCGGCTGACTGGTGGACGTCGGGCACCGTGGCTGCCGCATTGTGGATCGCCTGGTTCGGTGTGCACGCGGTCCTTCTTCGACGGGACCTGGTCGCCTCAGGGAAAGCGACGCGTGGGATGGGTTGCCCGTGCGACCTGCTGGCGGGCCTGCCCTACTGGTCGCGCCTGAGCGTGACGGGACGGAAGACGCGTGTGGTGCTCTCGGACGTCGTGCGCGCAGCTGGGGTGCTGGGATGCGGCACACCGGTCATTGCGGTTGCGCCACGACTTGTGGAACAACTGGGCCCGGCAGACCTGGATCGGGTACTCGTGCATGAGTGGGCGCATGTGCAACGACGCGACGACCTCGCGCACGTCGTGCAGCGGTTGGTTCGCGCGGTTGTGGGATGGCATCCCGCCGCCTGGTGGCTCGACCGACAGTTGGCGCTCGAGCGTGAAATGGCGTGCGATGAGATCGCTGTCCGCGTGACCGGCTCGGCCAAAGAGTACGCACAATGTCTCGTCAGGCTTGCAGCTCTGAGGCTGCAACCGGAGCGGCCGGAGCCCGGCCTGGCCGCCGTGTCGCCGCCACAGCTGCAGCAGCGCGTCGAACGGCTTCGGGCTATTCCGTGTGCGCGGCCGTTGCGCGGGCTCGCAATCGGGAGCGTGCTTGGACTGGTGACATGTGCGTTGGCGATTGGTAGCGCCCAGGTGGTCACCGCTGGCGCCGGACCAGTGGTCGTCATCACGACCGTGGCGGCCGAGGCACACGCGGCGGACGTTGTCCTCCCGTCGACGCGAGCTGCTCTGGAGCGGCTCGAGCCGGTCCGACCCGCTGCGCAGCGCGGCGAACTGAGGGGCCGCGAGGTCCGATTCGCTTCCCGTGGGACTGTCGTGACGGAAACGAGCGAGAAGAATCCTCAAATCCGGGAACCGCAGACGACGGCGATCGCCGGCGTGTCTGTTCCGGTGCTGGCTGAGCCGCCGAGCACGCCGTCGTTCGAATTCGTTGCATCCACGCCGACTGCGCCGGATGATGTGACGACTCTTGCGGCCCTGCCGATACCGTTGGTACATTCGCCCCTTGAAACGACGGCCGGTTGGATGCGACCGGCTGATATCGGGGTCACGATCGGTCGTGCATCACAAACGGCTGGCGTGGCCACCGCTGGGTTCTTCCGACGTTTCGCCAAGAGAGTCGCCGACACTTTCTGAGGTATCCCAGTGCGAGTACATCTCGTCAATCCTAGTGACCTCTCGTTTGGGACCGCCGTGATCACGCCTCGGTGGTTGTACGTCCTTGCAGCCGCAACACCCGACCGCTTTGGCACCCCGTTGATCGTCGACGAGACGCTCGAGCCGCTCGATCCGGCAACGGTGAGCGCGGGCGACGTCGTGGGCATCGGCATCCATACGGCCAATGCGTTACGGGGGTACGCCGTCGGCCAGATGGCGCGAGAGCGTGGCGCCTTCGTCGTGTTCGGTGGAATTCACGCCACGCTGTTTCCGGACGAAGTGCGAGAGCGAGGAGCTGCGCACACCGTTGTCAGTGGAGATGGCGATCTGGTGTGGCCCGAGGTATTGGCAGACTGCGAAGCCGGATCGCCGAACGGGTCCTACATCGGCGGACGTATCGAGGGAAAGGCGTTTTCTTCGGCTCGATGGGACCTGTTGCCGGACAAGTACATGTGGGGTTCCGTACAGACCGTCCGCGGCTGCCCCAAGCACTGCTCGTTTTGCTCGGTCTGGCGGACCGACGGACAGACACCGCGCCAAAGGCCCGTGTCCGATGTCATTCGCGAAGTGGTGGCGCTGCGACAGAGAGGCCTGCGCTTCGTGCTTCTCGCCGACGACAACTTCTACCCGGTGACGGCGGCCGATCTTGTCGCCGCTGAACGTCGCTCGGACAAGCGTCTGCTGGCGGAGCTCACCCACCTGCGCCGCGAACGCTTTCTCCTGATGTCTCAACTCGAGCAGATGCCGGACGACATGGTCTTCTTCACGCAAATCACGATGGAGGCGGCCGAAGATCCCGAATTCCTTGCGGCGATGCGGCGCGCGAGAATCCGCGGCGCGCTTGTCGGCGTCGAGTCGGTCACGCCCGAGGGTCTCAAGGCCATCTACAAGAACTTCAATGACGCCGGCGAAGCGCTGGTGACCCGGCTGCAGGCATTTCGCTCGCACGGCGTGCACGTGCTGGGATCGTTCATCTTCGGCCTTCCGACCGATGACCCGGCAACCTTCGGAGCGACCGCGGACCTCGCCGAGCGCAGTGGCATCTCGTTCGCGCAGTTCGTGATGCTCATGCCCTTCCCGGGCACGGTGGACTTCGCCAAATGGGAGCAGCAGGCCGGGAACGCGGCGACGATCGATGGGATCCCGCTGACGCGGTATTGGCTGATCCCGCCTGCGCACCGTCCGAAGGTTTACTCGCCCCATCCGACCATGTCGGCCGAGACCATCCGCAACGGTACTCAAGCCGTGTGGGACCATTTCTACAGGCTCGCAGCCATCTGGCAGCGTTCGACATGCGTGCGATCGCTGCGTGCGCGTCTGGCGTTCGTGTTGATCTCCAAGCTGTACAGACAGATGTATGCCAACACCGGTATCGCGACCGACAGCGCTCGCGTCGCGAAATCCGCTCGGCGTGCCCGTTTGCTCGCGAAAGCCGTTCGCCGTTTCTTCATCGCGGCGCCGATGCCCGACCTTGCCATGCCGGCAGCATCGACGCTCCTCGACGCAAAGCCCTACCCGCTGCGCGTCGTGTCATCATCCGTCGCCAGCGACCTGGCGGTCGCGCGCGGCCAGCGTTGAGATCACACAGGGCGTGCCCTTCATCGCCGCCGGGGGCAAGCGGACGTGGCGGCGTTCGGCGCAACCCGTGACAGCACCTGTCCGTCCAGACCGTCGGCAGCGGCGGCCGCGCTAGCTGCTCCGATATCGTTCCCTCCGCATCGTTGTCGTCACGCGCTGGATTTCGTCTGCCGGCATCGCCAGATGGACGAGGGCCTCTCGTGTCATTTCGATCGCCGCTTCGAATTCTGGCGACGTGACGTCCTCGATGCCCAACCCATAGAGCGCCCGGACGGCGTCCTGGCCATCGGCTCTTGCAATGATGGACAGCTCTGGACGAATCTGCCGGGCTGTCTGGACGATTGCGCGGACGTCGGTGTAGGTCGGTACGGTGATGAGCAGCGTGCTTGCGCGCGCGAGATGCGCCGCTTCGAGAACCACCGCCCGACTCGCGTCGCCGTAGATGACCGCGAGACCAGCCCGTCGCGCACGCTGGACGTGCCGGTCGTCGAGTTCGATCATCACGGATGGAAAGTTGAGCGTCGTGAGCGCGTCGGCAATCGATCGGCCAACGCGTCCCCCTCCCGCAATCACCACGTGATCCGAGAGGCCCGCATCGGGAACGTTGATCACCTCTAAACGGTCCTGCGCCTCCTCTTTTCGAATCCGTTCATAAATCCACGGCGTCGCGCTCGACGCCAGCGGGGTCAGCGCCATTGTCGCGACAGCCGTGTTCAGCGTCAACGCATACACGTCGTCAGTGATCGCACCAGCCGCGACTCCGACACGTGCCAGCACGAACGCGAATTCGCCGACCTGGAACAGTGTCAGACCGACCGCCAGCGGGACGACACGGCGGTAGCCGAACGCCCGGACCACCGCCGCGAAGATCACAATCTTTCCAGCCATCACCGCGAGGGCCACGAGGGTCAGCGTTCCGATCTGCCGCGCGAGCACCGCTGGATCCAGCAACATGCCGACCGACACGAAGAACAGCATCCCGAAGATATCGCGCAGCGGAATGACGTCGCTGAGCGCCTGATGCGCGTACTCGGATTCGTTGATCACCATGCCGGCGATGAACGCGCCGAGAGCCAGCGAAAGGCCAAATGAGTACGCGGCGTACCCGACCCCGAGCGCGATGGTCGTCGTCGCAAGGAGGAAGAGCTCGCGCGAATTCCATCGGGCGACAGCTTCCATGAGCCGAGGGACGACCCGCGTCGCGACGAGGACGGTCAGTCCCAGGAGCAGGAACGCACGACCCGTCGCAACCACGACGGTCGTGAGCCCGACGACCGGCTGGCTCAACTCCGGCAGCACGATCATGAGCGGGACGACCGCGAGATCCTGGACGATCAGGATCCCGAGCATCACGCGGCTTGACAGCGTGCCGATCCGGCCCTGCGCCTGCAACGTCTTGAGGGCGACCATCGTGCTCGACAGCGCGATGAGCGCACCAAACCAGAGCGCGGGCTGCCATGCCCAGCCGGCGGCCTTGCCGAGCAGAAAACCGAGGACGATGGTGAGCACGATCTGGAGCGTTCCGCCCGCAAGAGCCACGGTCCGGACCGGCGCGAGTTCACGGAAAGAGACCTCAAGGCCCAACGAGAACAGCAGCAGCGCCACGCCCAGTTCGGCCAGCTGCTCGATCCCCTCAACATGCCGGACGGTCAGGCCCCCGGTAAACGGGCCCACGATCACGCCTGCGACGATGTAGCCGACAATCAATGGTTGGCCCATGCGATGCGCCACGAATCCGCCGACGAGTGCGGCGGCCAGCACCAGGGTGAGGTCTGCGACCAACTCCATGTTCCTGCAGAGTACACGGTCCGTAGGGTTTGAGGTCAGCGCGGTCCAGAATGCGAGCGTACGCTGTACCGGGAGCAGCGATCGCGAACACGCGCAGATCACGCGTCGTTGTTTCGTCGCTGCTTGACTGAGTCTCCTCAGTGCAGTTCGCTCACTGCGAACTCAACCACCCCTGACGCGTAGAGCTGAACCGGGACTCGTCATCGCAGTCTTGTTCTTGCATCCGTTGTTTTCAGGTTTGCGACGGCGGGGAGCAAGCGCAGGCGTTCGGGCGCGCGTTCGTCCTGCGTGTCATGGAGAAGCGCGGTCCGCCCCGCAGGGTTTTGAGCCATGGTCAGACCATCCATCAGCTCGGCCAGCAATGCCATCATGACCATCGTCTTCCTTTTGCCGATCACCTCAACGGCCGAAGAACACCACGCACCGCCAAAGGCGCCGACGTGTACGGCCGTCGGCACACTCGTGCGATTGCCTGAGCTGCCGGAAGCGAGCGGAATCGCAGCGAGCAAGCGCTCGCCGGGTCGCTTCTGGGCGGTCAACGACACGGGCGACCCGGTGCTCGTCGCGCTCGATTCGACGGGAACGGTGATCGGTCGGGTTCGAGTACCCGGAGCCAAGTTAGAGGACTGGGAAGCGGTTGCCGTCGGTCCGTGTTCTGGCGGCAGCTGCATCTACATCGGCGATATCGGCGACAACCACGCCCACCGGCGTTACATCACGATCTACCGCATTCCGGAACCTGCAGACCCTTCCGGCGTGCCAGAGCACACTGATGTTTTCCGGGCCCGGTACCCCGATGGACCGAACGACGCCGAAACCCTTCTGGTGACGCCGGCAGGCGAGGTCGTCATCGTGACGAAGGGAGACACCGGCCCGGTCGGCTTGTACCGTCTTCCGTCGAACGCGAGGACCGGCGACACGGTCACACTTCAGCCGATTGGCAAGCCTCGAGATACCCGGAAAGCTCGGGCCGATGAACGCATCACGGATGGCGCAGTCTCCCCGAGCGGCGCCTGGGTGGCCTTGAGAACGAATACCGCAATCCTCCTGTACCGGGTGGACGACCTGATGTCCGGTGATTGGCGGGAGGCGAGCCGCGTCTCGGTCAGGGCGCTCGATGAACCCCAAGGAGAAGGCGTCGCGTTCGGCGATGAAACGAGCGTCGTCCTCGTCGGCGAAGGCGGCGGCAGATCACGGGGTGGGACGTTTGGCCGGTTGCGGTGTACATTGTGACGGTGACCGTCACCTGTCCAATCGGGTTCGACGTCGAGACGCTGCGCGAGGAGGTACAGACGATCTACTCACGCGTCGCGGTATCGCCGAATGGTGAATTCCATTTCCATCGCGGCCCGCAGTATGCCGTGACGGTCCTCGGATACGACTCAGAGGAGCTCGCGGCACTGCCATCCGAGGTGACCTCGTCGTTCGCGGGTGTCGGCAACCCGCATGCGATTGAACGCATCCGAATCGGAGCGGCGGTTCTTGACATCGGGTGCGGCGCTGGGACGGATCTTTTGCTTGCCGCGCGGCGGACCGGACCGTTCGGACGCGCGATTGGCATCGACATGACCGAGGCGATGCGCCGGCGAGCATCGGAAGGCGCCGCGGTGGCCGGACTCGCTCATGTCGACATCAGAGAGGGAGATGCCACGCACTTGCCGGTCGAGGATCGGAGCGTCGACGTCGTCATCTCGAACGGCGTCCTGAACCTCGTGCCGGAGAAGGAAGACGCGATCGACGAGATCGCCCGCGTGCTGAAGCCGGGCGGTCGTGTGCAGATCGCCGACATCATCATCGGCGAGGCGCTGCCGGAGAGCGCGCTGCGGGACATCGACCTCTGGACCGGTTGAATCGCCGGTGCTCTGCTGGAAGCAGAGCTCATCGAGGTGTTCACGTCCGCCGGATTCGGTGAGGTCGCGATCACGGCACGCTTTGACTGTTTTGCTGGAACCGCAAAGGAGCGCACCGCGCGGCGGTACGGCGTCATCGGCGTCAACTTCTCAGCGGTTAAACGCGCCTGAACGTGCGACCGGTTGCGTTGATCCTGGCACTGACCATCACCGCGATCGCGGGTGTCGATCCCTTGTACTGCTCGGACGGCTGCACGCGAACCGATATCGCGGGCGCGACTCGCACGGCGCCGCCAACGGGAGCCGACTGCCCGATTTGCCAGCCGGGTTCGCTGCCATTGACGACGAACCTACCCGACGCCTCCCTGACCGTGGCTTCCGCCGTAACGTCGCTCGAACTGTCCGTCGTCGATTACATTTCCCCCTCCATCGAACGGCCTCCCCGCACGTAACGCATCGAACGCGTCTTCTTTGCGCTGTTACATGACGGTCATGTGAGGTGTTGACATGGGTGTCGTACACCTGCTGTTTGCGGCCGCGCTGCAGCTGCAGACGTCAGTCGCGATAGACGTGGCGGTGTCGAGTGACTCCGGTCCTGTGCCACGGGCGCAGGTGGTCGTGTCGGGAGTGACGGTCGAAACGGGTTCCGATGGACGCGTGACCGTTCACGCGCCTCCTGGCGCCGTCGACATCACCGTGATCAAGCCGGGGTTCAGTCCCTTAACCGTGACTGTCACTCTGGTTCCCGGCAGACCGCAGGTTGTTCGCGTGACACTCGAGCGGCAACCGACGATCGACGAGTATGTGACCGTCTCGGCGACTCGCACCGACAAACGCCTCGAGGACCAACCGATGCGCGTCGAAGTGCTCGGCACTGAGGAGATTCTGGAGAAGCAGCTCATGACACCCGGCGACATCGTCATGATGCTGAACGAAATGGGCGGCCTTCGTGTGCAGGCCACGTCGCCGTCGTTGGGTGCCGCGACCGTGCGCGTGCAGGGGATGCGAGGAAGATACACCCGGTTCCTGTCTGATGGTCTGCCGTTGTTCGGCACCGATGTCGGCGGACTCGGCCTGCTTCAGATTCCGCCCTCGGACCTGGGCCAGGTCGAAGTGATCAAGGGCGTGGCGTCAGCGCTGTATGGCGCCGGCGCACTCGGCGGCGTCGTCGATCTGATTTCACGACGTCCGGCGAAGGCTCCCGTTCGGGACGCGCTCGTGAATCGAACGAGCGGGGCGGGAACCGACGGCGTGCTGTTTGCGGCACAACCGTTTACCGACCGCTGGAGCGGAACGCTGTTACTCGGCGGCCACTGGCAGCAACAGAACGACATCGATGACGACGGATGGGCCGACGTGGCGGGCTATACACGTGGGGTTGTGCGCCCGCGCATCTTCTGGAGCGACGATGCCGGCGGCTCACTCTTCGCGACCGCCGGCGCGATGTGGGAAGCGCGCGATGGTGGCACGATGCCTGGAGCGCTGCTATCGCCAACAGGCGAGCCGTTCGTGGAGTCGGTCGATACCAGCCGCTTCGATGGGGGCATCGTTGCACAGGCGCCATTCGCGCAGCGCTACATGCTGACCGCGCGGTTATCCGCGACGCGCAAGAATGAACATCACCAGCGCGGGGACCTGTTCGAGCATGACATTCTCGATACCTTCTTTGCCGAGGTCGCTTTTCGCGGTACGGCTCCGCGTCAAACGTGGGTAGGAGGTTTCGCCTTTGAGCGCTCGACGCTCGAGCCCCGCAACCAACCCCAGTTCGCTTATGCGTTCAACGTACCCGGTGTTCTCGTACAAGACGACATCGAGCTCACGCCCTGGCTGACGCTGTCGGCCAGCGGACGGCTGGACGTGCACAGCGAATTCGGAACGTTCCTCAGTCCTCGCGTCTCGATACTTCTGCACCGGTCAGAGTGGACCACACGCGGATCCGTCGGAACCGGATTCTTTGCGCCGACTGGGTTGACGGAAGAAACGCAGGCTGCGGGCCTGGCACGGCTGATCGTGAAGCAACCACTCGAAGCCGAGCGAGGTCGAAGTGCGTCTTTCGATATCACTCGATCCAAAGGGCCTCTCACGTTGACGGCAACGCTCTTTCGCTACGACGTCGAGAATCCCGCGGTCGTCAATCGGCCCACCTATACGCTGTCAACGCTGTCGTCGCCAACGATCAATACCGGCGTCGAGGCGGTCGCGACGTTCAGACGCGCGATGTTCAGCGCGACGGGCACGTACACGTACGTTCACTCGAGGGAAGGTTTGGGCGCCGATCGGAGCGACGTTCCGCTGACACCGAAGCACAGTGCCGGACTCGTGGCGATGTGGGAGAGCGAAGAGCGCGGCCGAGCCGGAGTCGAGGCCTACTTCACGGGCACGCAGCGGCTCGAAGATAATCCGTACCGGGCCGTCGGCGCCGGCTATGTGCTGTTCGGCGGCCTCGTGGAGCGGCGCATCGGTCGGATTCGCCTGTTCGTCAACGTGGAAAACCTCGGCGGTATTCGACAGACGCGTTGGGATCGGCTTGTTCGTCCAACGCGCGCGGCGGATGGTCGATGGACCGTCGATGGCTGGGCACCCCTCGACGGCAGAGTGGTCAACGGAGGGATTCGAATCGGGTTTTGACTTCGTCTCTCTTCGCCCGATGCTTCACTCATGGGCGCAGCAGTGTCTTGATCGCGCGCCGCTCGTCCATCGCGCGATAGCCGTCGGCGACCCGATCGAGCGGCAGCACGAGATCGAACACTTTCCCTGGATTGATCGTTCCCTGGACGACAAGCTCGATCAGCTGCGGCAAATACCGGCGCACCGGCGCCGGCCCCCCGTGCAGATGGACGTGCGAGAAGAACAACTGCCGGCCATCGAGCGAGAGTACCGTGCGGCACGCCGACGTAGCCCACGTAGCCACCGGGACGTGTGGCCTTGATCGCCTGCATCATCGACTCTTGTGTGCCGACGCACTCGAGCACGGAATCTGCGCCGATCCCTTTCGTCAGCTGCTCGATCCGTTCGACGCCTTCGTCGCCGCGCTCCGTGACGATGTCGGTTGCGCCGAACTCGCGCGCGAGCTTCTGACGGGCGGCGTGTCGGCTCATCGCGATGATTCGTGCCGCGCCCATCTGTTTCGCCGAGAGCACGCCGAGGAGTCCGACAGCGCCGTCACCGACGACAACGACGGTCGCACCAGGCTTGACGTTCGCCGCATCGGCGGCGAACCAGCCCGTACCCATCACATCCGAGAGCGCAAGGAGGCTGGGGATATCGTCAGCGTCCGGCATGTCGGGTGTCGCGACCAGGGTGCCATCCGCGAGCGGGACGCGGAGTCGCGGCGCCTGCGCGCCGGCGACCGGCGTCGCATGCTGACAGGAGCTCTGATAGCCGCGGCGGCAGTGCGGACACGTGTTGTCGGACGCGAAGAACGATCCGATCACGAACTGTCCGCGCTTGAGCGACGTGACCCCACGACCGATGTCCTCGACGATGCCGCAGTACTCGTGGCCCATCGCCGCCGGTGCCGGGAATACCTGGATCCCGCGATACGGCCACAGGTCCGATCCACAGATGCACGTGGCGGGCAGGCTGATGATCGCGTCCGTCGGCTCGATGATCGTCGGCTCCGGCCGATCTTCGAGCCGGACGTCGCGCGCGCCGTACAACACAGTGCCTTGCATGAGTCGTGTCCTTCGTGTCCTCTCTCACCGCCCGGCGTACTGATCGTCGGTGACGTGCTCGAGCCACTCGACGGCTTTCCCGTCGAGCTGCTCCTGCACGGCGATGTGCGTCATCGCTGTAGTAGGCGAGGCGCCGTGCCAATGTTTTTCATTGGACGCGAACGACACGACGTCCCCGGGCCGGATCTCTTCAATGGGCCCGCCCCAGCGCTGCGCGCGTCCGCATCCCGCAGTGACGATCAGCCGCTGCCCGAGCGGGTGGGTGTGCCACGCGGTTCGGGCGCCCGGCTCGAACGTGACCGCCGCAGCTGCAGCGCGCGCCGGAGGTGCCGCCTGAAATAGCGGATCGATACGGACGGTGCCTGTAAACCAGTCGCCGGGCCCTTTGCCCGACGCTTGCGAACCTGCTCGTGTGATCTCCATGGCCGATTTCCCTCGCAACGTTGTCTCCATCCAGGTTGCGGCGGTCGCAAGCCGCACCTGACGGCAAGTCGTCTCGCGCCCTTCTGCGACCTCATCTTCAACCAATGCCAGCGGTTACGTATCGGTCAGCGCCAGCCGAGTTCCGGTGCGACGTATCTCAGGATGCTGTCGATCAGGTGCGCGTTGTAGTCCACGCCGAGCGTGTTCGGCACCGTCAGCAGCAACGTGTCGGCGGAGGCAATCGCCTCGTCGGCCGCCAGCAGCTTCACCAGTGCATCGGGTTCGGCGGCATACGAACGGCCGAAGACGGCGCGTGTCGCGTCGATGTAACCGACCTCGTCCCGGTCGCGGGCGTCGTGGCCGAAGTACGCGCGGTCGCGTTCGTCGACGAGTGCAAAGATGCTGCGGCTCACCGACACGCGTGGCTGCCGACGGTGTCCCGACTCTTTCCACGCCTCCCGGTACGCCTCGATCTGCCGTCGCTGCTGGACGTGCAGCGGCTCGCCGCTCTCGTCGTCCTTGAGCGTTGAACTCTGCAGGTTCATGCCCAGCTTCGCCGCCCAACGCGCCGTGGCGTTCGAGCTGGAGCCCCACCAGATGCGATCGCGCAAGCCTTCCGAATGGGGCTCGAGGCGCAGCAGTCCGGGCGGATTGGGAAACATGGGCCTCGGGTTGGGTTTCGCGAAGCCCTCGCCCTTCAGCAGCTCGAGCAACCGTTCGGCCTGGCGCCGCGCCATGTCGGCCTCTGTCTCGCCGTCACGCGGCGCATAACCGAAATACCGCCAGCCGTCGATCACCTGTTCCGGTGATCCGCGGCTGATGCCCAGTTGCAGACGCCCACCGGCGATGATGTCCGCGGCACCGGCATCCTCAGCCATGTACATCGGGTTTTCGTAGCGCATGTCGATGACCGCCGTCCCGATCTCAATCTTCTTCGTGCGCGCGCCGACGGCAGCGAGCAGCGGGAACGGTGAGCCGAGCTGGCGTGCGAAGTGGTGCACGCGGAAATACGCGCCATCGAGGCCCAGTGCTTCGGCGGCTACCGCGAGCTCGATCGACTGGAGAAGCGCATCCGACGCAGTGCGGACGTCAGAGTCCGGCGCTGGTGTCCAGTGCCCGAAGGAGAGAAACCCGATCTTTTTCACGCACCGTACCTCAGAGAGAAGGCCGCCCCAGCCAGTAATCTATGCCAGCGGCCCAACAACTCTCCTCGGCCTGACGAAGGATGATCAACGCCTCGTCTGGCTGGCGGAGGGTGGCAGCCGTCAGGTTTTCCTGAAGATGTGTCAACGACGACTCCGATCGATCACTCATCGGGCGAAGTCACGGATTTCAAAACACGCACGGTTGCGAAAAGGTCCTTGAAGGGATGAGTATAGGGTTTGATACCGCACTGGAGGCACGCACATGACGAAATCCACCCTCGAAGCCGAAGCGATTCTGAAACGGGCCGCGCCGCTCACCCAACAACAAGCCCATGAGATTCAACCGTTTGGGCATCTGGTGCGGATGCCGATTGCGTTGTCCGAACAGACGTGCAAGGAGAGCGTCGAGAACCTCAACCAGCTCCTCGCCGACACGATCACCCTCCGCGATCTGTACAAGAAACATCACTGGCAGATCGCTGGCCCGACGTTTTATCAGCTGCACCTCCTCTTCGACAAGCACTACGACGAACAGAACGAGCTTGTCGACAAGGTCGCCGAGCGCGTTCAGCTCCTGGGCGGCGTGAGCGTCGCGATGGCACACGACGTCGCGGAGACGACACTCATCCCACGGCCGCCGAAGGGTCGCGAAGAGGCACCGGTCCAGATTTCTCGCTTGCTGCATGCGCACGAGATCGTGCTGAAAGAAGCACGCACGATGGCGCGCCGTGCGGCTGACAGCGGCGACGATGGCACGAATGACCTGCTTGTCAGCGACGTCATCCGCCGCAACGAATTGCAGGTCTGGTTCGTCGCGGAGCACGTCGTCGACGTACCGTTGACGACGGCCATATGAATCCGCTGGGGCGCTAGAACGATAGTTTCCCGCTGCTCGCCATGGACACGCCCGATCCCGTCACGACTCAAACGCCTTTTGCGGTGACGGTCTCGCGTCCCGAGCGGTTGTTTCCCAAACTGACGTCCGCGCAGCTCGCGCGAATAGTCGCGCACGGCCGGCGACGAGCGACCACGCGCGGCGAGGTGCTGGTCGATGTCGGCGATCGGATCGTGCCGTGCTTTGTCGTGATCACGGGTGAGATTCAGGCGCTGCAGGTCGCCGATGGGGCGGAGACCCTCATCGTGAGCCATGGCCCGGGGAGCTTCTCGGGCGAGGCCAACCTGATTTCGGGCCGGCCGTCGATGGCGAAGCTGCGCGTCGGCGAAGCAGGGGAAGTGATTGAACTCAGTCGCGAGCAGCTGCTTGCGTTGGTGCAGACCGACGCGGAGCTGAGCGAGATCCTGATGCGCGCCTTCATTCTGCGTCGTCTCGAGCTGCTCGCGCGCGACGTCGGCGGGGTCGTGGTCATCGGATCGAGGTACAACGCCGGGACGCTCAGGATCAGGGAGTTCTTGACGCGGAACGGGCATCCGTTCCATTTCGTCGATCTCGATCGGGACGCCGACGCGCAGGAGCTGCTCGATCGGTTTCACGTCAGCGTCGCGGACGTGCCGGTGCTGATCTGCGGCGTCGAGACGGTGTTACGGAATCCGACGAACGCGCAGATCGCCGACTGCCTCGGCTTCAATGAGACCGTCGACCAAACGCGCCTCAACGATGTCGTCGTCGTCGGGGCTGGGCCGGCAGGACTCGCCGCGGCGGTGTATGCCGCGTCGGAAGGGCTCAGTGTGCTCGTCCTCGAGTCGAACGTGCCCGGCGGGCAGGCGGGGTCGAGCTCCCGCATCGAGAACTATCTTGGATTCCCGACGGGGATTTCCGGGCTCGACCTGACAGGCCGCGCCTACGCGCAGGCGCTGAAGTTTGGTGCCCAGGTGATGGTTGCGAAAGGCGTGACCCGGTTGGCGTGCGGCGGCCAACGATACACCGTGGAAATCGATGGGGGGCCGAAAGTCCTCGCACGGACGGTCATCATCGCGACTGGTGCGGAGTACCGGAAGCCGGCGCTCGAGAATCTGTCGATCTTCGAAGGCGCCGGTGTCTACTACGGCGCCACGCCCATGGAAGCCCAGCTCTGTCTCGGTGACGAGGTTGTGATCGTCGGTGGCGGCAATTCGGCCGGACAGGCGGCGGTGTTTCTCGCGCAGACCACGCGCCGCGTCCACATGCTGGTCCGGAAAGATGGACTGGCGGACACGATGTCCCGCTATCTCATTCGGCGGATCGAAGAGACGCCATCGATCGTGCTGCGAACCCGTACCGAAATTGTCGGCTTGGAAGGGGACGGACGGCTCGAGCGGATCCGGTGGCGCGACGAGCGAACGGGCCATATCGAGACGCACAACATCCGCCACGTGTTCATGATGACCGGCGCGAACCCCAACACACGCTGGCTCGACGGGTGTATTGCGCTTGATGACAAGGGGTTTGTGAAGACCGGCCCGGACCTCTCCTCCGGGGATCTCGCGGCTGCGAAATGGCCCCACACGCGTTCGCCGTATCTGCTCGAGACCAATCGACCCGGCATCTTCGCGGTCGGCGACGTGCGGGGCGGCAACATCAAGCGCGTGGCGTCAGCCGTCGGCGAAGGGTCGATCGCCGTCGCGTTTGTGCACCAGGTGCTTCGACCGTAACGGATGTCATGTCCGATCGGTGCCGAATACCGATGACCGCGTGATCGCCGTTCCTATTTGAACCGACTGTGAGCCCCGACTTTCAACGGATCTGCTCACATCCGATCTGTCAGCGTTCGACGGTTTCGTTTCATCACGTTCGTCGGCGTGCTGGGCATCGCCAGTAGATTTCCAGCGATGCGGTAGCATTCGCAGGCCGCAGCTTCGAGCTGTTCCCGGTCAACGATCGTCAATTCGCCGCGGTGGTATTTGATCAGGCCGGCCCTCTGCAGCTTTCCCGCCACAACGGCGACCGTCGGGCGCGCCACGCCGAGCATCATCGCCACGAACTCTTGCGTCAGCGGAAAGGTGTCGTTCTGCATATGATCGTGGGCCCTCAGCAGCCACCGGGCGAGCCGCTGTTCCACGTTGTGAACGGCGTTGCATGCGGTGGACTGCATGATGAAGCCGACGAGTGCCTGCGCATAGTGGCTCAGCAAGTCGAAAAACGGTCCGCGCCGGCCTATCTCTCGGCGAAAGTCCTCGGCCGCCATGCGGAAACAGGTGTCGCTCGCGCCTTGCACCATGGTGACGGAAGTGGCCGGACCGTGGTCGAGAACCGCGGGCAAGCCGCTCACGCCTTCACGACCGATCGTGGCGACTTCGACCATCGTGCCGTCTTGGAGCACGGTCAGCATCGAACAGAACCCGGCGCCGGGAAAATACACGTCTCGAATCGCCTCGCCGGGGTTGTGTAGGAGGGTTTTGAGCGTGAGCGGGACGACGGACAGGTTGGGAAGCATGCGGGCATAATCGGGAGCGGGAAGGGCCGCCAGCAGAAGATTCGGATTTTCACCCGGGGGCGGTCGGTTTCCAATCGGCGGAGGTCGATTATTGGACGGCGGCGGTCGCTTCTTCGCAGACGTTGGCAGTCGACCAGATCGCTGACGCTTCGCCACGCACGCCCCTCCGCCGTCCTCGGACGGCAAAAATTAAGAGGCTGTCGCGGGCCAAGCTCAACCCGCGTTCGGGCGAGGCAGGCGGAGTCCCTTAAACCGCTCTGAGCATAGCAGGTCTGGGTACACAGGCGGGTGCGGACGGGCGACCGGGCAGCGATTTTTTCGCTATTCCTGGTCGTGCCGCTGGTTTGTCACAGACAGGAGCAGGTCGGTCCCGACGCGGTAGCATTCACACGCGGCGCCCTCGAGTTTCTCGCGCTCGAGAATCGTGACCGTGCCACGGCGATAGGTGATGAGCCCGGCTTTCTGAAGTGTTCCCGCCACGATCGTCACCGTCGGCCGCGCAACGCCGAGCATCATCGCGACGAACTCCTGCGTCAGCGGAAACTCGTCCTTGCCAATGCGATCGTGAGCCATCAGAAGCCAGCGCGCGAGCCGTTGCTCAACGGTATGAACGGCGTTGCAGGCGGTCGACTGCATGATGAACGCCACGTGCGCATGGGTGTACCGCGAGACAAGCTCGGAGAAGCGACCGCCGCGTTCGAGTTCGCTTCGAAACACGTCAGCCGGCAGTCGGTAGCAGACCTCTGATTCGGCCTGCACCATCATTACGGACGGTGCGACGTGACCGTCCTTCGCGGCAAAGATGCCGACCATTCCTTCACGCCCGATTGTGGCGACCTCCACCATTTCGCCGCTTTCGAGCACCGTGAGTTCGGAGCAGAATCCCCCGCCGGGAAAATACACGTGCGTGATCACATCCCCAGGCCGGTGCAGAAATTGTTTGAGGGGGAGCGAAATCACGTCGAGGGCGCCGCGGAATCGCTCGACATCCTCGGAAGGTAAAGCGGCCAACAGGAGATTGGAAAATCCGGTGGCGGCGGGGCTTTCCGGTCGTCCCGACGTCCGGGGGATTGGGCGTGTTCGGCGCATGGCGGTTTATGGGGAGCCGACGGCTGCGACGAGCAGCTGCCGGATTCATCCTCAACGTACACGCGCCAGACCGCCCCGTCTGTCACCGACCTGACACGATCCTGTCTGTGGAAATCTCCCCGGGACCGGCGCGTCACCGCGCGGGCGACGTGGCGGGACGAACGCTCGGTGGCGCACCCACCTCACAGGGAAACAAAGGACTGTATGGCCCGTCGCCTCCAGTGAGATGCTTCGATGAGGCGTGGAGGCCGCGATGCGCGCGGGGCTCAGGAAAGCCTATCGACGCCCAGCATGCGCGGTCCGTCGGAAGCTGTGGGCCCCGTCATGACGCGACCGATGGCCGATTGGACGCGGGTTGTGGACCGGTGGCGCGACAGACGCTGCATCGAATCCCTCGATGGCGACCTGCTGGAGTGGCGCCGGCAGCAGCCGCTGAATGTCGCGGAGCAGCCGCGAATCAGGTGCAGATACCAGTGAGACGGCCCGCCCGTTCCGTCCCGCCCGACCCGTGCGTCCGACGCGGTGCACGTAATCTTCAGCGACGAGCGGCAAGTCGTAGTTGACGACCAGCGGCAGTTGCGCGATGTCGAGACCGCGCGCCGCGATGTCGGTCGCGACCAGGACGTTCACTCGGCCGGTCGTGAAGTCCCCGAGCGCACGGGTTCGAGCGCCCTGGCTCTTGTTGCCGTGGATCACCGCCGTCTTGATGCCGGCGCGTTCGAGGTGTTCCCCGACCCGATCCGACCCTCGCTTGGTCTTACAGAAGACGAGCGCTTGACTTGCACGCTCCCGGCTCAGGACGTGCGTGAGCACGGCGCGTTTTTGGTCCGCCGCGACCGTATGCACGTGGTGCGTCACGGTCGTGGGGACGACGTGCTCGCCGGAGACGTCCAGGCGAGTGGCGGCGTGAGTAAATTCGGTCGAAAGCCGCACGACGGCATCAGACAACGTCGCGGAAAAGAGTAGCGTCTGACGGCGCCGCGGGAGCGACGCGACGATGCGGCGCAACGCGGGCAGGAAACCAAGGTCCAACATCCGGTCGGCTTCGTCCAGCGTGAGGATCTCGATCGCGGAGAGGTCGATCGTCGGTCGCTGCATGTGATCGATCAGTCGTCCCGGCGTCGCCACGACGAGATCGGTGCCGTGCTTCAGCGCCTGGATCTGCGCCCCCATGCCGACGCCGCCGAAAATTGCCGTGACGCGGAGGGGGGCTGCGGCTGCATACGTGGCGAGCGTACGGTGAACCTGGATGGCCAGTTCACGCGTGGGGACGAGCACGAGTCCTCGGGGGATCCGCCGGGCGACAGCCGCCCGCGAGGCGACGAGACGGTCGATCATGGGTAGCCCGAACGCGGCCGTCTTCCCTGTGCCCGTCTGAGCACGCGCCAGGAGATCGGTTCCCTCCAGCACTGCTGGAATCGCTTTGGCCTGGATCGGCGTGGGCGCTTCGTAGCCGAGCCGCGCGAGCGGTGCACAGAGCGACGGCGTCAATCCGAGTGTTGAGAACGACATGAAACTGGTCCTTTATGACCCGAAGCGGTTCCCGGCGGCGCTTTAGGGCGAAATCAATAAACGTCCGCGCCTGTGGCGCAAACCGAGCGTCGAAGCGGAGGCTCCGAACGGATTCGTCGCGTGACTAAGCTGGATGTGAGGAGAAGCGGGCCAGGAACGGCTCGTGACGCCTACAGATGGCAGAGCGCGTGGGAAAATCCGATGGAGCGATCATACCATGCTCCCGTCGCGCGCGCGTAGGCTCGTGGTACAGTGATCGCGTGGACTAGCCGCGTGCTCGCCGTCCTCCAGCATAACGAGCCTTTGTGACTCGCTCCTACTGAAGTTCAGCCTGCCTACGAGACGACGTCCAGCCGACGCCAATGCCGGCGATCGGGGAAGTCGCACCGCGACGAGGAGTCGAAGTCATGGGACGGAAGTTGTATGTCGGAAACCTCCCGTACGAAGTTGGTGAAACCGAGCTGCAGGACTTGTTCGGGCGCGCCGGATCCGTCGAATCGGTGACCGTCATGCGCGATCAGATGACCGGCCGTGCGCGTGGTTTCGGGTTCGTGGAAATGAGCACTGACGAGGAGGCGCAGCACGCCATCACCACGTTGAACGGAACGCAGGTGGGCGGCCGAAACCTCACCGTCAATGAAGCGCGTCCCAAGGAGGCGCGCAGCGGCGGTGGTTTCGGAGGCGGAGGCGGCAATCGACGGCGGGAACCGCGCTGGTAGGATGCTGATGCGGCCGTCGCGGCCCGCTGGCCAAGGGGCGCCGGCCGCACACCGCGACGCGCGGAACGGCACGATGTTGCAGGCACGGGGGCCGTATCGTCCAGTTGCTGATCGTTTCTCTCAAGGCTCTTTGCGATCGGCGATCCGGTATCGTTCGACTGCTCGACGCGCGGTCGGCGGTGCCCGTGCGCTGTAGTGAAACGTGAACCGGCGCCGGCGGTCGGTGGAATTCGCTATACTGGACGCGTCCCGCTTTTCTGAGTTTCCGGCCCCACCCCAGCCGAACCCTCACCAGCCCCACCTTGTGAGGGTGTCATTTGGGTCGGTGACGTTCGGCCTGATTCGATTTCGACGCCCCGATGGGCGGCGTGGGTCGAGCGCGACGCCGCGCACGACGGCGGATTCGCCGGCGCTCGCATTAGTCTGCCAATCGCGGTCGCGTTCGCAACGACTTCGCCGACGTGTAGTACACGCGCTGAACGTAATGAGGAGCAACCGATGGTCAAACGTCCGGACGGGATGAACGCATTCGAGTTCGCGGTGCTCTCGGGCCTCCGTGCCACACAGCTGTACCGAGGATGCACGCCGCGCGTGACGCCGTCGGAGAAGGTCGCGGTGACCGCGCAGCACGAAGTCGCCGAGGGGCAGATCGTCGCGTGCGTGCCCGGCACCACCTCCAACTCCGTCGAGTGACAAGGAGGTCAATGCCACGCGTTCATCTCGTCAACCCGAGCAACCAGTCCTTCGGTGTCGCCGTCATTACGCCGCGCTGGCTGTACGTCCTTGCAGCCGCGACCGGCAGTCGCTGGGGGGATCCGCAGATCGTCGACGAAACGCTCGATCCGTTCGAGATCGACACGATTGAGCCGGGGGATGTCGTCGGCATCGGCATCCACACCGGCAACGCGCGCCGTGGATACGAGATCGGACGCCAGGTCCGGGCGCGCGGGGCGTACGTCGTGTTCGGCGGCATCCACGCGACGCTCTTCCCGGAGGAAGCCGCCAGCGAGGGCGCGGCGCACGCCGTGGTGCGCGGCGATGGCGATCTGATTTGGTCCCGCGTCGTCGCCGACTGTCTGGCGGCGCGGCCGCAGCCGGTGTACGACGGCGGACGCATCAGCGGCGCCGACTTCGTATCGGCGCGATGGGATCTGCTTCCGGATCGCCGCTACATGTGGGCGTCGGTGCAGACCGTGCGCGGCTGCCCGAAACACTGCTCGTTCTGCTCTGTCTGGCGGACCGACGGCCAGGAGCCCCGCCAGCGCGGCGTCGATCGCGTCGTCCACGAGGTCGTCGAGCTGCGGCGTCGCGGGTTCCGGTTCATCGCGCTGGCCGACGACAACTTCTACCCGGTGACGTTCGCCGATCTCGCGAACGCCAAGCGGCGGGCCGATTCGGCGCGGCTCGCGGAACTGGACGCGCTGCGGCAGGAGCGGTTCGAGCTGATGGCTCGGCTCGCCGAGCTGCCCGACGACATGGTGTTCTACACGCAGATCACCATGGAGGCCGCTGAAGATCCCGCCTTTCTCGACGCGATGAAGCGCGCGCGGATTCTCGGCGCCCTCGTCGGCGTCGAGTCGGTCACGCACGAAGGACTCAAGGACGTGTACAAGGGCTTCAATCTGGCCGGCGACGAGTTGGTGGCGCGGCTGCGCGCGTTCCGCCGCCACGGCGTTCACGTCCTCGGCTCCTTCATTTTCGGGCTGAACAGCGACACGAAGCACACCTTCGACGCGACCGTCGCGCTGGCGGAACAGGCGGACCTGACGTTCGCGCAGTTCGTGCTGCTGACGCCGTTTCCCGGCACCGTCGACTTCGACAAATGGGCCGCCGAGGAGAACCGACGCGGCACGATGGTCGACGGCGTGCCGATCACGCAGCACTGGCTGATTCCAGAAGAGCGTCGGCCGCGACTCTACGCAGCCCATCCGACGATGACGCTCGAGGAGATCCGGGTCGGCACGCAGCGCGCGTGGGATCGCTTCTACAGCTGGCGCCAGGTATGGATCCGCTCACGTGTCGTCGAATCGATCCGCGCGCGGGTCGCGTTCCTGCTGATCTCGAAGCTCTATCGGCAGATGTACGCGAACACGGGCATTGCGACCGACAGCGCGCGCGTACAGCGATCTGCACGCTGGGCGCGGTGGATCGGGCACGCCTGCCGGCGGCTGTTCCTCGCCAAGCCGATGCCGGATCTCGCCTTTCCCGGCGAGCGACTCGAACCGGCGACCAACCAGAACTAACCTGAGTGGAGTGGATCGCGATCTGAAAACCGTTGTCCGTCGTCGATCTTCACCGTGGACGGCACCGCCAGCGAAGACGGCGTCGACAGCGATCTGATCATCCGCCGAGGACGGCCTGAATCCCCGCGGCGAGTGACGCCGCGGAACAGGTGGCGAGACAAACGGCGGCACAGCCCTGACGACGGGCGATGCCGCGCGTGGTGTCGTTGACGTCGTCGGCGACCGCGACGACCGGGATGGCGCGGAAGCGCTCGTCGCCGGAGGTGATCTCGCTGACAGGGACCCCGCCCGACCGCGGAGCCCCGAGTTCCGCGACGATGACATCGGGCCGACAGGTGCCAGGCAGGCCTGCAGTCACATGCGTGACGACGTTGAAGCCCAGCGCCGAAAGTTGGTAGGCGAAGCGCGCGCGAACGTCGTCATCGTGCAGCGCGAGCAGAACGATCGGTCGTACGGCAGCGCTGCGGGATGGGCGAGGGCCGACGCCATCGGCGTCCGACGTTCGACAACCCATGACGATCTGATACTCCGATCACGACGGCGTTGTCTGTCGGGTTGCTGACAGATACGGCAACGCCGAGCCGGCGGCGTCATGAGGCCGACACTCGTCTGCTCGCGGCGCTGTCAGGTGGCGCGTTCACCGGCGTGCAACGGCGGACTCACAATCAACAACTCGCTTCTGCACGTCGTGCTGCGCGACTGACGACGTGGCCGGCGCAGTGGCCGGCTCCCCCCGATCGGCGAGTACCGATTCACGCGTGTCCGAGCACGACCCGGACGTGGTGGATGTTGCCGTCGTCGATGAACGGAATCGCCGCCGCGTTAACAGTTCTTCCATCCAGTTCTGCAGTCACCACGCCGCGGCATCGACGCTCTGGATTGGAAACCACAATCTCGAAGCGCGTCTCGTGCATGCGCCACGTCATCTGGTACTCAGGCCACGAAGCCGGGATACAGGGATCGATGCTGAACGTCGCCCCCTGGCGTCGCAGACCGAGTATGCGTTCGAGACCCGCGCGATACATCCACGCCGCGGATCCCGTATACCAGGTCCATCCACCGCGCCCCGCGTGCGGCGGCCGAGCGTACACATCACCGGCAACAACGTACGGCTCTGCCTTGTAGCGAGCGACATCGCCCATCGTTCGCGTGTGGTTGATCGGGTTCAGCATGTGAAACAACTCGGCCGCTTCGTCGCCGCAGCCCATCTGTGCGAGCGCCATCACGACCCACACCGCCGCATGCGTGTATTGGCCGCCGTTTTCACGCACGCCGGGCGGATAGCCTTTGATGTAGCCGGGATCTTGCACGGATTGGTCGAACGGCGGATCCAGCAGCGGCAGGATCTGGGCTCGTCTTGCGATCAGCGCGCTTCGGACGGCATCCATCGCCCGTTCAGCGAAGCGTTGCGGAACGGCGCCGGAGAGCACCGCCCACGACTGCGCAATCGAATCGATCTTGCATTCGTCGTTCTGTGAGGAGCCGAGCGGGGTCCCATCGTCGTAATAGCCGCGCCGGTACCATTCGCCGTCCCAGGCCAGCTCGAGATTCGCTGCGAGGCCACGTGCCACGTCTCGATAGCGACCAGCCGTTGCGCAGTCGCCCCGCGCATCGCACAGCGGCACGAAGCCGGTGAGCACACTATGTAAGAAGAACCCGAGCCAGGTGCTTTCGCCGCGACCGGCCGGGCCCACGCGGTTCATACCGTCATTCCAATCGCCGGTGCCGAAGAGTGGAAGACCATGAGCGCCAGCCGTCACCCCTTTGTCGATCGCTCGAACGCAATGCTCGAAGACTGTGCCGTCCCCGTGCACGTCTGGCGTGCCGTACGATTCGTGTTCGTCGGCGGCGAGGAGCGGCGCCGTCAAGAAAGGCACGCGCTCGTCCAGGAGGTCGCGATCTCCCGTCGCCCGCACATACTCAGTGACGACGTACGGGAGCCACAGGAGATCATCCGAGCAGCGCGTACGCAGGCCACGGCCAGAGGGTTCGTGCCACCAGTGCTGGACGTCGCCTTCGACGAACTGCCGCCCCGCCGCGCGCACGATGTGCTCGCGCGCGAGCGCCGGCTGGCTGAAGAACAGCGCCATCACGTCCTGCAGTTGATCGCGAAAGCCGTACGCGCCGCCGGGCTGGTAGTATCCGGCGCGCGTCCAGAGCCGGCAACTCAGGTCCTGATACAGCAGCCAGCGGTTGAGCAACGCATCGAGGGAATCGTCCGGCGTGCGCACCTGAATGACGTCCAGCGTGGCGTCCCAGGACTTTTTCACCCGATCGAGCGCCGCGTCGGCGGCTTGGGTGTGCCCATGACGAGCGATGAGGCGAGCGGCATGGCCCTGATCGTCGCCTTCGCCCAGGAGGAAGACGATGCGCCGGCGCTCTCCGGGCTGGAGGACCAGCCTCACCTGAAGCGCTGCGCATGGGTCCAACGCCGCACCGAATTGACCGGAGAGGGCGCCCTGTTGCATCGCCGCCGGCTGCGACAGCTGGCCGTTGCGACCGATGAACGATCGGCGATCGCCGGTCGCCGAGGCCGGCCTCTCGCTCGCATGCGCGAACGCGACAGAGCGGGCCCACTCCTGGTTGTAGGCATTCGTCGCGAGAATGGCGCCAGTCGGCCCGTCGAGTTCGGTGACCACGTAGCGCTGATGGCCGTCGCGCGGGGGGCCGAGCAGCCACTCGTTGTATGCGAAGACGCTGAGGGTCCTGACACGACCGGTGTCGTTCGCCAGAGTCAGCAGCGAGAATTTCACCGGATCGTCAGCGTCGACGAATACGTCCAGCACGTGCGCGATGCCGTGTGCGTGACGGGAGAAATGGGTCGCCCCGGCGGTATGCCGAACCACGATTCGTCCGGCGTCCGCAGCCCGCGCCAGTGGTCCCGGGGTTGGTGACCACGACTCACCCGAGTCGTCGTCGCGAATGAACAGCGCCTCCGCCGTTGGATCGGCCGTTGAATCGTTCGCGAATGGGGTGAGTCGATTTTCTCGGCTATTCGTCGACCACGTGTGCGCCGCGCCAGACGCCGTGATCATGGTGCCGAATCTCGGGTTGGCGATGACATTCGTCCAGGGCATCGGCGTCTCGTGATTGCCCTCAACGACGATCGCATATTCTCGTCCGTCGTCAGCAAACCCGCCGATGCCGTTGGCTAGCGTCATGGTCGGGAGCTCAGGATCTACGACGGGCGCATCCGAAACGACGCGACTGTCCGCCACCCTCGGCGACCACTTGGGAACGACCGGGTTGCCCAGGTGGGGTCGATCGAGGTGGGTTCGCAAGTCGCCGCGCTCGCCGGTGAGAATCGCGCGCGCCACTGTTTCGAGCAGGGTGCGCTCCGCGTGCCCCATTCGGTCAGCGCGGAGCACGTATGCGCCCCCGGGCCGGTGCTTCCACGTACTCCATGGACCATCGTCGAGCACCGCCGTGAGCTGCGCCTGCATTTCGTCCAGATAGCCGACCGGGTGTTCGTTGAGGATCACGACGTCTGCGCTCAGGCCCTTCAACCGCCAGTACTCTTGCGCCTGCAGGACCTGCCGGACCAAGGGCAGATGGTCGCCGTCGTCGACGCGTACCAGCACGATGGGCAGATCGCCAGAGATGCCATGCGGCCAGAGTCCGGACTGGCCGAGCTCATTTGCGGCGACCGCCTCAGCGCCGCCGCGAAGCGAGTTATCCGTGCCAAGCACGCGCGAGGCGAGACGTTCGAAGAGGATGGCTTCGTCGGCTGAGACACCGAGATGTCGGAGGCCGCTTTGGACGTGCGTCAGCGCCAGCGCGAAGGTGCGCGACGTGGCATTTGAGTCGTGATATTTCTGGGCCAGCGCGTCGGCGGTCTCGCGATCTGTAGCCATGCCCGTCGCGAACGAGAGCCGGATCGTCCCGCCTGGCGGCACTCGAATGCGTTGGCGGAGGCTGACGATAGGATCGAGCACGATGCCCGTCGTGCCGGACAACGCGCGGCCATCAAGTGCCAGCGGCTCGGTGAGACTACGCCCGCGACCCAGAAACCGCGCACGATCCGTTTCCCACTCGACAGCGCCCTGAGCGCGACCTTCTATGCTGAGGGTATGGAATGCCCACGCGGACGGCTCACGAGGATCGCGGGGACGTCGATGACACAGCAGCGCCGCGCTCGTTGGGACGTATTCAGTTTCGATGAACAGTTTGCCAAACGCCGGGTGGGCGAGATCGGCGGCAGCCGACGTGAGGACGATTTCAGCATAGCTCGTGACTTCGAGTTCGCGGATCGACGTCCCGTGGTTTCGCACGACGATTCGGCGCACGTCGACGTCATCTTCCGCCGACACCGCGATGTCGAGTTGCGTGGAGATGTCCCCGTCGCGGCGTCGAAAGCTCGCCCGATCGCCCGAGAACGTCACGCCGTACTCGTCAGGCTCCCGTCGCGATGGTTGATGCGTCGCCGACCAGACGGTCCCGCTGCGGACATCGCGCAGATAGATGAACACACCGTCCGCGTCGGCCGTGGCGTCACGACGCCATCGTGTCACCACGATGTCCCGATAGACGCTTCCCCCGCCGCCAGCATTCGTCACGGCGGTCACGTAGTTGCCGTTGGAGAGGAATTGCGTATGGGGCACGAGTGTGTGCGCGGTTCGATAGCGTCGGACCGGCACCGCCGGAGGCGGTGCAGCGACACGCATCTCGTCGAGCGGACGCGGATCGATCGACGGGGACTGGCGTGGCACACGCTCCTGCAACAACAGTTCGGTCGCCTGCACTCTCGGATCGGCGTGAAAGCGCTCGACCATGCGGTCGCCGACGAGCGCGTTTGCCAGGGCGACCAGCGTCATGCCTTCGTGGTGCGCCAGATACGTCTGCACGACGACGCCGGTCTGGTGCCTGTCTGACACAGTGGTGTCGGGCTCGCGGTTCGTGAAATCGATCGCGTCGAAGAACCCGTAGTCCCCTTCGAGGCCCATCAGCGCAAGGTGTCGGAGGTTCGCCGTGCTTGCGGGGGGATCAATGGTCAGGGCCAACGCCGTGGCATAGGGCGCGACGACGACCTCGTCTCCCAACCCGCGTTTCAACCCGAGCCCGGGGATCCCGAAGGCCTTGTATTGATAGTTGCCGTGGCGATCAACAAGGTTGTACGCCGACTCCGAAATCCCCCACGGTACGCCGCGATCCGCGGCGTAGTCTCTCTGGCGGCGTACAGCCAGTCGACATGATTCATCGAGCAGCGTGTCTGGATAGCTCCGCATGAGCAACAGCGGCATCAGGTATTCGAACAGCGTGGCGCTCCAGGAGAGCAGCACCGGACTTCCACGAACCGTCGTGATCGATCGTCCAAGATGGAACCAGTGCATCTCGGGGACGTCGCCCTTCGCGATCGCAAGGAAGCTCGCCAAGCGAGCTTCTGACGCCAACAGGTCGTAGTACGACGGGTCGAACCGACCCACGCCGTCGGCGTCCGCGACACGGTACCCAATCGTGAACAGCTTGCGTGTGGGCTCGTACAGGCACGCGAAATCCATGGCGGCGAACAGCGCCTCTGCTCGTGATGCGAGCGCGGGAGCCAGCTGTTGCAAGCCGTTCGCGAGCGTCAGCAGAGCACCGGCGAGATTGCCGCTGTCGACGGTGGAGATATACGCGGGTGGCAGCGGCTCGAGCGTGCGGGTGTCGTACCAATTCAGCAGATGGCCGTTGACCTTTTCCAGCACGTCGATCGTGGTCAGCGTCGCGTCGATCCGGCGGACCAGCGTTGCCGTGTCGATGAGGCCAAGATCGTGGGCCGCGAGTGTCGACAGCAAGCCCAGGCCGATGTTCGTGGGCGACGTGCGGTGTGCCACCCGCAGGTCCGGTACCAGCTGAACGTTGTCCGGGGGAAGCCCGTGGTCCTCGGCACCCGTGAATGTCTCGAAGTACCGCCACGTCTTGCGCGCGACCGCGCGGAGATACTCGCGATCCGCGGGGGTCAGTTCGGCGCGCCGCCGCGGCGCCGGCCGGCTGAGTGCAAATGCAATGAAGGGTGCGATGGCCCAGAGCGTCAGCACCGGCAAGGCGATTGGCAACGCGCGTGGACGTGCGGCCGCGACGACCGCGAACACCCCGACAGACACTAACGGACTCGCGACCATGCCGGAGAGGAAGGCGCGCAGTTGTGGCGATCCGCCCCGGGCCGCGTTTGCCGCCATCGTCTCCCACTCGAGCAGTCGATGACGCGTCACGCCGAGGCGAACGAGCGTCACACCGACCGCGTGCAGCCGCTCGCAGGCCTGGTTCGCCATGAACGCGAGCTGAAGCCCTGAGCGCGCCGCACCGATCTTCAGATCATCGACGGCCGCGCGGACGAAGCCGGTCCACGATTGCTGCGGGTGCGGGCCGGCCAGTACTTCGAGGCCACGAGTCAGGAGCGGGAGGATCAGCGACGCGAGGGCGGCCGCGGTCCAGACGAGCGGATGCCCGGGCAGGACGGTCCAGCCGGCGACGAGCAACGCGATCATCGCGGGCGGCAGAAGACTGCGTCGAAGATTATCGAGAATCTTCCACCGAGCGATGATCGGCAGCCGGTTGCGTTGCACGCCCGAGCGCGATGGCACGAACGGAAACAGGCACCACAGAATCTGCCAGTCGCCGCGCACCCAGCGGTGCTGCCGACGCGCATGCGCGAGCACGCTGGACGGATAGTCATCAACGAGCTCGACGTCCGTCACCAGCGCGGTGCGTGCGTACAGTCCTTCGAAGAGATCGTGCGACAGCAGGGCGTTCTCGGGCACGCGGTCCTCGAGCGCCGCAACGAACGCGTCGACGTCGTATAGCCCCTTACCCGTGAAGATGCCTTCGCCGAACAAATCCTGGTAGAGGTCGGAGACGGCGGTCGTATAGGGATCGACGCCGGTGTGGCCCGCGTAGGTGCGCGCGAAGATCGATCCTGCCGCGCTTGCCATCGTCACGCTGACGCGCGGTTGCAGAATGCCGTAGCCCTCGGTGATCCGTCCGAGCTGTCGGTCGAAATGCGGCTGATTGAGCGGGTGGGCGATGACACCGATCAATTTCTTCGCGACGTCTCGCGGCAGCCGGGTATCGGAATCGAGCGTGAGGCAATAGCGGACGGAGGGCAGGATGTCCAGCTGACCGATCTGCGTCGAGAAGCTGGTGTCGGTTGCGCCGCGGAGGAGCCGATTGAATTCCTCAATCTTGCCGCGCTTCCGCTCCCAGCCGATCCAGGCCTGTTCGCCGATGTTCCATTGCCGATCGCGATGGAAGAGAAAGAACCGGTCGTCGGAACCAAACTTGACGTTCAGGGCCTGGACGCCGGCGCACGCGTGTTCGAGGATCGCCGCGTCCTCCGGCGCCTCGCACGTGCTCGTGTCGGGAAAATCACTGAGAAGTGCGAAGTGGATGCATGGATCCATGTTGCCGAGCGCCAGCACTTCGAGATGTTCGACCAGGGCATCGACACCGGCGATGCCGGTCAACATGGTGGGGACGATCACCATCGTGCGGGCATTCTGGGGAACGGCTGCGGAAAAATCGAGACGAGGCAATCGTTTCGGTGGGATCAGGCGGCTCGTCGCCTGCTGGATCGACAGAATGGCGAACTCGCTCGCGGGCAGCAGGAGGAGCACGACGACCCCGACCTGGGCCGCTGGTGAGGCGCCTACGTGCCGAGCGTAGTCCAGCGCCGCCAGGACCAGCATCGCCGTGAAAACGGCTATCCCCCCCAGATACAGTGGTGACGCGTGCGAGAACATGGCGCGCCGGGTTCGCTCGAGCACGCCAGGCCGGTAGGCGACATCGACTTCAAGGTCGCGTCGCCCTCGACCGATCAGGTGATAGCCGACGTGGGCGGCACGATCCGCCGTCGATCCATGCGCCGCCGCCTGACGAGCGCTTTCCACCGCTCGCAGCGCAACGCGGACTTGAGCGTCGCCGCTCGGCGCCGCCAAGCCTTCGACTGCCTGCCGCTGCCGGTCACGGCTCAAGAAGTCCATCCGTCCGTAGGCGCCTGACGGGTCACGCTGCAGGACCTGTTCGACGAGGCTCACCGATTCGACGTACGGTGGCCAGTCGAGCGTGCCGCAGAGGCGGAGACTCGTGATGGCGTTCGCCACCGACACCTGCGACACGCCCTGCCGCTGGTGCTCGGCGCGAATCGCATCCTCAGCGGTCGCTTGTCGTGATGCGAGGTGTTCGTCGACGGCCGTGCGGACCGGCATGAGGCGCAGGCCGTACTCGCGGACGCGGTGGAGCAACTGCACGACGAACGCCGCATCGAGAAGCGCCGGCAGCGCGAGCCCGTCGTGGCCGGCGCCTTCCTCGACCCGTGAGATGTAGCTGTCGGCAGCGCAGCGTTCGGCACGAGCCGACAACATCTCGTCCGCCAATCGCCTGAGGTTTTCAATGAGCGCAAGCTTCAGCATGCTGGGCCATGCCCACAGCTCGCCGATCGTCAATGGTGCGACGCGCTGGTAGTTATTGAGAAACTGCCGGAGCTGCTGCGGTTCGAGCCGGCTGTCGCTGTGGCGAATGAGCTCGACCGCAACGGCGTAGATGCGGGCGTGTCCCGCTTGCTCGCGCGCAGCGAGCGTGGGCAGCTCGCGATGGTAGGTGCGCGGGAGGTTCCGGCGGATCTCCGCAACTTCGGCGGTGATCAGATGGAAGTTGTCGAGCAGCCACTCCGCCGCAGACGCAACGAATTGCCCCGTCCGCACATCGTCGGCCAGAGTGCGATAGGCCGCGCGCAGGACGCCGACGTTCTCTTCGAATCGCGGAAGAATGTTCCGCGCACGCCGTCGCGGGTTCGGATCGATCGTAAAGCTGGCGGCGAGCGCCACCGCCCGCTCTTCGAGCCCTTCGATACTCAGGAGCTCGTCGCGCAGTGGCTTTTCAGCTCGCGCCGCGCGCCGGTCCCCGATTCGACCGAGGACGGCCTGCCTCATCGCTGCCAGGCGGCCCACCGTGCATCGAACGGGGCGTCCGGCGCAATCGCGACACCTGAATGTCGGGCAGCGTGAATGGGAACGGCAGCGGTCGATGCGTTGGGTAGCAAGCAGCCCTCCACGGCGTGCTTTGGTGAGGGCTGAAAGCCGAGGCGGCCACAGGGCTCAGGAAAGCTTAGATAGTTCAGTATACCGCGCGCTCGCGAGCGCCGGGTTCATCGCCCCATGCGAGCGATCAGGCCAAGGCGACCGGTGTATAGTGGATCCAGTTACACCGCACTGAGCCAGCCAGCGTTCGAGCAGCACCCCTTCTCGGGTGCGCGCCGACGGGCCCACGTCGGCCTTCGATCGGAGCGCACATGAAACGTTCCCCAGATCTTCTTCGACGTCCAGCGACTCGGCTGAGAACGCCGCCGCGACGTGATGTCTCCCTGTCCTTAGCCGAACAGTGTCAGCTTCTCTGCGGTCGACGACGGAGGTGTGATTGATGAGTGACGTTCTTCTGCCGGTGCTCATCCCCTACGCCCGATTCCTCGAAGTTCGCGCAAGACGGCGGCAGATTGTCACCGAACGTGCGCAGGCAGCGGCGGAGCGTCCGATCACCGTTGCGGTTTCTTCCGCACCCACACTGGACGAACAACCGGCAGCTGCTGCCGTGCGTCCGGTCGAAACCTCGCCACCGGCGGGCATTCAACGCTGACCGCTGCGATCACGAAACAGGCGGAGACCGACAATCATCGCGCAGCAGGCTCGGCGGATTGAAAGCCGTCGCGGGATCGGTGTGCCGGCCGAACCGCTGCAGCGGCTGTAGCCGGTGCTGGGTTGTGGGTCTACTCGATAGCTGCCCGCGGAGACGCCGACGTCTCGGCGTGCGGGGATCCCCGCCGCGCGCGGTTCAGTTCAACGGCGAGGGTCCGGTTGTACTCAGGTTGGCGTCGCACATGCTTCCGTTTCGGTGTGTCCAACCTGGTCGACGCGAAGAAGCTGAGGTGTCGGCGTCGCTTCCTGCGGTTCTTTCCCCACGGTTTTAGCGACGAGCGCTACCTCGCGTGGGAACGCGATTACAAAGCTGAGGCGCACGCGCGATGGACGGCGAACCTGTCTGGAAGGAGATTCTCGGAGTTTTTGGCGGCGCGACAGTATGACGAAGTGGCCGTTGAGGCGCTACGCATCGAGGCTCGAACCAACCTCTTGTTCTCGTTTGAGAAGATGGCGTTGCGCGATGCCGTGAGGACCGCATCCGGCGCGCGGCGCTTCGCCGAAGGGTTGTACGCGTGGCTGCACGGGCGTGGTTCGGTGCACGCCAGATTCGACACCTGGTGCGAGGCGATTGCCGAGCTGCCGCGGCGACAGACGCGCGTCCTCACCTGGCCCGTCGTCACCGTCTTTGGCTTTTTGGCGCAGCCCGACCGCCACATTTTGCTGAAGCCGAACGTCACGCGGCTGGCGGCGGTTCGCTACGGCTTCGATTTTCATTACCGGTCGCGGCCGAACTGGTCTACGTATGCAGAGTTGCTGGATCTCGCGGCGTTGGTCCGGCGCGACCAACGCGATCTCGGTCCGCGTGACTTGATCGACGCCCAGTCTTTTTTGTGGGTGCAGGGCTCTGAGGAATATCAAGGCCGGAGCTTCAGGTCCTTGCAGACGACGAGAGTGAGCGCCCTTCAGGAGCGAGCATCGTGACATCGGCCGGTGTCGGGCCGCCATTCGGCCCAGTGCTCCAGGAGACGGTCATCGTAATGACCGCTATTTGGTCGGTCCGTGAAAGCGTACGTCAACGAGCTCCATGGGGCACCATGCGCCGCACGCCCGGAAACAAAGGAGCGTCGCCTTGAGCCAGTTGACGTCGATGATGTGGATGAACGGATAGTAAAGAGCGCCGCGGTCGAGGGCGACCCCCGCGTTCATGGAACACCTCCGGCGATGCTGTTCAGCATGGTCGCATGGCGGAACGAGGCGGTGCCCTCGTCAAGCGCGTTCTGAGGATAAGGCGGGATCCCCGCAATCGCGGGCGGAGTCAGAATTCCGCCCACGCGTTCCTGAACAGCGCCGTCGGATCTATTCAGGTCGGCATCGAGGACTACGAGGCTGGTACGCCCGCTCGTTTGCGGTCCTGCGTGCGCAGCATCCACGCCGGCATCTTATTGTTGTTCAAAGAACGTCTCCGCGGGTTGTCTCCTCCGGGCTCGAACTGATCAAGGCGAGGTTCAAACCCGTCCGGCAGAGCGATGGAACGGCGCTGCTCACCGGAGACGGGCGTCGGACCGTGGACGCCCAGCAGATCAAAGAGCGGTTTGTTTCGCTGGGCGTCGGCGCGGATTGGTCGCGCGTCGAGAAGATCACACGTGCGTGCAACGATATCGCGCACTACTACACCAACATCACACAGAGCTCCTTGCACACCCTGATCGCTGATGCGTTCGTCGTGATACGCGAGTTTGTACGGTCTGAACTTGGCGAGGATCCTCGAACACTGCTCGGCGATGCCGCGTGGCAGCGAATGTTTGATGTTGCCGCCGTCTACGTTCAGGAACGCGCAGAATCCGACGCGCTGCTCCAGAAGGCCGAGTGGGGTCGCCGACGCTGGAAAAAGGTGTGCGGTCCGTCTCGTGCTCGGAATGCGGTTCTGGGCTGCTGCGTCCGCGCGACCCGTCCGTTGATGTCGCGAGTCGTGATGGAGTGCACTGCCTGCGGTGCGGCGATTGATGCTGAAGGATTTGTCGCGTCGGCGGTCGAAGCCGAATTGGGGTGGGAAGCTTACGTGGCACTGAAGGATGGCGGTGAGGAGCCTTACACGACCTGACCGGAGTGTGGCGAGGACACATACATCCTGGAAGAGCAGCGCTGCGCGTTGTGCGGCGGGTCAGCCGAGCACGAGTGCGCACGCTGCGGCTGCACGATTCCCGCTTCGGAACTGGGCGGTTCGATGTGCGGCTACTGCGAACACATGATGTCGAAGGATGACTAGAACGCGTCCCGCGCCCCTCGGGACGCGCTCGACGGCTCCCCTTGGTGCACGCTGCGGCTTATACTGGATGCGCTCGCCGGAATAGGGTGCCGGCCTTGGATCAGGAGGTCTGACACAATTCGGGTTTTCGAGCTCAGCCACTGGCTCGTAAACGATTGATTCTAAAGACACGGAGAGATGTCCGAGTGGTTGAAGGAGCACGCTTGGAAATCGCTCTGACGGTCGTTGACGGGTGCTGCAGATTTCGATTACCGTTGCGAAGCCAACCACTTAACGGTGATCGCGTCACCGCGATCGATCACCGTAAACCTCGGTAGATCTCGCGGAATCGACAGGGTCACGTCACAGTTACGTCACAGTGAGCGGTGGGTCTTCTTCCTCTTCGAAAGTCAGCACCTGCGGCTCTGCTTGCAGTGCGTCGGCTTGCCTTCGGGCGTCAGCACTCTCGGCATTCGAGACTTTCGGATCTTCTGACTTGAGCAAGAGAATCTGACGGAGCATCATTCGATGAACCGGAAGAGCCTTATCAACCAGACTCTCCCATACGGCACTTGCCTCACGCCATTTCTTCTGACGAAGCAACAATTTGCAGCGTAAGCCCGTCTGTACGTCTGAGCGAGCTTTTCCGAATCTCTTCTTCAGCTCTTCCAAGGCCGCCTCGGCCCGCTCGAAGTCCTTCAAGTCGATTAGTACGTCTGCCTTTTGAGCGAAGGCTTCAAATGCCGCGATGCCCGTCGCTGCCGCGGAGTCCGCCTCTGCAAGCGCAAGGTCGAGCATTCCTCGAGCCGAGTAGTATCGAGACTTTCTGTGGTGGATGAATCGGCGTTCCACGTCGGCGCGTTCCAGTTCCGCGAGAGCACCTTCGGCTTGGTCGAACAGTTTGCCATCGATCGAGATCCGCGTGATGAGATCTAGGACGTACACATTGCCCGGATCCCGGCTCTGAACCGTTCGGATCATGGATAGAGCGCGATTGAACTGACCGAGCCGATACAGGACTTCGGCGTAGTCACGATACACAGCATTCGCGCGATCGCCCGCGTCGAGCGCAGACTGAAACGAGCTGGCCGCCCCTTCGAAATCGCGCCGTTTCCAGAAGTAGAACCCACGTAGGTAAAACTGCTTCTTGTCGCCCCGCCTCTCGATCTGCGCAAGAACCTTCTCCGCAGCAGCCCAGTCCTCAAGCCTGACCAGGGCCTTGAACTGAATTATTTGAGCATCCCACCGTGATGGGTCCATGCTCAATGTGCGCTCGGCGTACGCGAGCGCGAGCGACCATTCCTTGCGATCGTACGACTCCTTCGCCATTTGGTGAACAGTCGATGGCCGAACTAGATCGGCGTACTGGCCGAGGTCGCCAATACCGCTACGGCCCACAGCGTGAAGGGTTGCATCCACAATCTCGATGGTTGGCGATGACTGTTCGTCGTTCCAAAACCGCGTGGTCAGAGCATTCGCTATTCGCGTGTATACATCCGCCGACAGACGCCCTCTGGCCCTCGTTACGGCCGTCCGGATTGGACCTGACATTGCGAACGTGTCATCGACAACAATCACCAGCGACAGGTCGATGAGATCTCTCAACAGAGGTACCAACTCGTTCGACGTGAGTTCGGTGGCAGCGGACAAGGCCGCAAGCGGAACTGCCTGCTCGCCAGCCAAGTACTGAAGGATCAACCAGCACTGGTCTGAGAGGTTCAGCGCACCGACAAGTTTCGCGAATGCTCGCGCCTTGAAGTCCACGAGCACCGACTTGTCGGCCAGCAGGGCCTCGAAACCGTAACGTGAGGCGAACCCGGCGGAGATGTAGGCGGCAGGCGGGTAACCATCGAGGAACTCAACAAGCTCGTTGATTCCATCAACAGATGCTTTGACGCTCTGCGCCTTCAGAAGCTGATTGACTAACAGTCGCATAGGAGTGCGTTCCAAGGGCCGAAGCGACAGGTCAGAGACGGCGAATCTCGCGGTCAGGTCGCTGACGTCTGGCCGCCGTCGGTGAAGGAAGGCGATGTGCGCATCGTCCTGCGACATCAACTTCGCCATCAGATCGATGTACTGGTCCTGATAGCGACCTTCTTCAGAGAGAACACCCCCTTCGTCAATCAGGCACGGCACGAATCCGCTGTCACTGATGGTCTTTAGTCTCGCTGCAAGCTCCACGATCTGATCGTCCTTGTTGAGATGACCAAATCGTGAAATTTCGGCCGCAATATTCGAACGGCTTCCGAGATCGGCTGTCTCATCCAGTGTCCAGAGATACAGGTCGTCAAAGGCGCGCGTCGCATCGAGCACGATTGTGGGTCCAAGGCGAAGTGACAGATTGTCCTGTAGGCCTCTGGCGAGAAAAGTGCGCCGCCCGATGCCATCCAACCCGTGGATGGAGAATATTCGAGAAGAGGTTCCTTCGGGGCCTTTCAAGAGCGAACCGGCAAACGCTTCGAGAGCCGACTCACGCCCCACGAATGGATTCTTCAGCTCAGGGGCGAATGTGGAAAGAAGCGCCGCCTGAACCTCCCGAGCCGCCAGAACGGGCCGCGGCTGAAGGATAGCCTTCCCTTTGGTAAGCCAGGGTGGCAGTTCGCTGAAGCTGATCGTGGGATCGATGATGATGACGAGAGCGCCAGAGAGCGTCTGCTTGATATGGCGCTGTTGTGCCTCATCGACCTCGTGCTGGCACCAGACGGATTTCAACGCGTCGCGGCTAACGATGAATACAAACAGACTTGACGCGTCCAGTCCTCTTGAAATGGCTGTGCGGAAATCCTCTCCAGGCAGAAAGTGCATCTCGTCAAATACAACGCGTGCACGAGTAAGCCGCCTCGCGATCGTGCGGACGTATTCCTTGTCGGAACTGGAGTGACACAGGAAGGCCTTCATCGCAAGCCCTGGTCTGATCGCGACACTTCCCGCGCTTCGACTGTCAGCTTCACTGTTGGAAGCGCTCCGCTATACCCGATCTTGGCCACCCACACCAGACATTCATCAAAGGACATCGACACGTGTCTCATTGCGCTGAGCAGTTTACCCCTCCGACTTCCAGCACGGTACATGTTTGCGCCCTGGTGAGGCTCGCCCGGTCGAATGTGCAACCGAAGGTCCTGCGGCGCCACGGTTAACAAGCCCATTCGTCGTGCCGCACTGGCAGGCGATTCAGCTGCTCCCGCACGCTCCGCCATTGCGGCATCGCTCCATCCATCAACGCTACGAAACGGGCATTGTGCGTCGGCTCAATCAGGTGAATGATCTCGTGGGCCACGAGATACTCGAGACATCCGCGCGGCTTCTTCGCTAGGTCCGTATTGAGGCGAATAGTGCCGGTCCTGGCGTTGCAGCTGCCCCATCTAGTCTTCATCCGCTGGACGAAGAAGCGTTGCGCGCTCACACCGAGCAGACGTTGCCATCGCGCGAGCAAGGGCGGCACCGCCTCTTTCAGCTGCTCTCGATACCATGCTTCAATCAGGACCTTTCGCCGTTCCTCGCCAGTTCGAGGCGGCACCCTGAGGACGAGTCGACTGTGCTTGACCTCGATCGACGGCGGTCCCTCGACTTCGATAACCGTCAACAGGTGCCGCTTGCCCCAGACGTAGTGGCTTTCACGCTCCACGTATTCCCGAGGCGTTTCGCGCTCCTGCGCGCGCAGCTTCATCTGCTGCTGCCGGATCCAACCAAGCTTCGAAATTGCGAAGACACGGATGGTGTCGAGATGCATCCGCTTCGGGGCAGAGATGCGCACCCGGCCAGTTGGCGGGTGGACGCTGAGATGGACGTTCTTTATGTCCTTCAGCAGCACGTCCACTGCGATGTCACCGAGATGAATCTGCGATACGTCAGTACTCACGCTGCGCCTTGATGATCAGAAAGATCCGCTCCACCTCGTCGACGTCGTTCTTCAGCAGCGGCAGTAATGCAGCCTTGATCACGTTCTCTCTGGCCTGATGACCACGGAAGTCGTCCGGCTTCACTCGCCGGACGGTGACGTCAATATGAAGGGCCAAGTCGAGCACGGGATCGCCGGAAACGGTGTACTCGGCCTTCGATTCCGCGATACGGTCCACCCGCGCCAGTGTCCGCTTGGTGTTCTTCAGGTTGTTGTACAGGGCTCGAAGGGCGGGACTGTTTCGCAACTCCGACGGCGCGTCGTCGGCCACGCCGGCTTCGACGCGCTTAGCAAGCGCCGCGATGCGCTTCAGGTACTCCTCGTACTCGATGGCTTTCGCCTTCCGGGCTGCAATGATCTCGTCGAGCAACGCGGACATCGTCTCGTAGTAAGCCGGATCGGTCAGTTGTTCCTTGAGAATCTTGCGGCGAACATTGTTTTCGATCGTTTCCGCAATCGCGTTACAGTTTCCCTTCAAGCGGCCGAGCTGCGACGCAATCGCGTCGGCGATCCCCGTTTTGACGATCAGCTCCAGCAGGCCGATGTTGTCGAAGGGTGAGATCTTTCTCGGTTCGTCGGCTTCGATGTAGGTGTCGATCAGGTGCCGCATATCGGCCTCGTAGGCCTTTAGGTCTAGACTCTCGCCACTCGCCTTGCGGACGATCTCGCGGACGTTCAGATAGTGCTTGAGACGATCCTTGAGGCGGGCGATGCCGGTCGGTTCGTAGCCGGCCGATTCCAGTTCATCTGAGATGTTGGCATAGGCCCGCACGAGCGCCACCGTCGCCTTATAAAGAGCGGCACGCTGCGGCTCCCGTTCCTCCAGGTCCGACGGAACCTCCGTGTTCCCGCAGAAATAGTGGATGTGCTCGAGTTCCCCCCTGGGCGGATCGACTGGCTCGCACAACAGGGCGAGCGCCTCCAGCGCCTGGTCAAGGCGCTCCTTGCCTTTGTCCAAACGGTCCTGCAGCAGCACCTCGGGATCGACACCACCTGCGCTGTGATCGAGCTCCGAGGTGTAGACGGCGATCGCGTGCTCGACCTTCTTGAACAGATCCTTGTAGTCGACGATGTAGCCGAAGTCCTTGTCTTCGCCGTCAAGTCTGTTGGTACGGCAGATCGCCTGAAACAGGCCGTGATCCTGCATCGATTTGTCGATGTAGAGGAACGTGCACGGCGGCGCGTCAAACCCGGTGAGCAGCTTGTCCACCACGACGAGTAGTTTCATGTTCGCTGGTTCGTCGACGAACAGCTCTTTGGCCCTTTCTTCGTACGTCTCGGTCTTCGTCATCGCCGGCTTGGCGTCGACGTCCTTCAGCAGCTCGGCATACGTGTTGTAAATGAACTGCTTCTCGGTTTCGGTGTTGGCGCCGGTTTCCTCGAGCGTCACGTCTCCAGCCTGCGGGTTGTACGACGTCACCACCGCACACTTGTTTTTGAACGGGGTCTTCTGGAATAGCGTGAAGTACTTGCAAGCGTCGTAGATACTCGCCGCCACCAGGATCGCGTTTCCGCGCTCGCTCGAAAGGCGAGGCTTGACGCTGAAGTCGAAAACGATGTCGCTCACCACTCGATCCATCCGGGATTTCGAGCTCAGGACCTTCTGCAGCGTCCCCCAGTGCTTCTTCAGTTCGTCCTTCTGCCAGTCGTTGAGCCCGCGTGTCTTCGCTTCAAACCAGGCGTCAATCTTGTCCTCGGACCCGAGGCGTTGGTCGATGTCTCGCGCCTCGTAGACCAGATCGAGGACCACGCCGTCCTGGACTCCCTCGCTGAACTTGTACGTGTGGATGTAGCCGCCGAAGACCTCTAGGCTTGTCTTCGCGTCGGTCTTCAGCAGCGGAGTTCCCGTGAAGCCGATGAAGACCGCGTTCGGCATCATGGCTTTCATCGCCCGGTGAAGCCTACCGTTCTGCGTGCGGTGGCATTCATCGACGAAGACAAATACCTCGCCCACCGTGTGGCTGGGGCCTGACTCGAGCTCTTTGATGAACGCGTCGAACTCCTCGTCGCTCTTCTTCGCGCCTTTCGGCCCAAACTTGTGCACCAGCGAGCAGACAAGGCGTGGTCTCGCCTGCCCGAGCTGTTTCATGAGGTCGCGGCCGCTGCTCGTGCGGATGATTTCTTCTCCTGCCCCTGTGAAGACGCCCTCGATCTGCTTGTCCAGCTCGTCGCGGTCGGTGATGATCGCGACGCGGGCATGCGCATTGGTCTCCAGGATCCACTTCGCGAGCAAGACCATCACGATGCTTTTGCCGCTTCCCTGCGTGTGCCAGATGATGCCGCCCCGCTTCTCCCGCACGCGCGCTTGCGCCGCCTTGACGCCAAAGTACTGGTGCGCCCGCGGTAGCTTCTTGATCCCGCCGTCGAAGAGCACGAAGTGGTGCATCAACTCGATCAGCCGGTCTTTCGCGCACAGCTTGAGCAGGTACTTATCGAGCTTGAAACGGGTGTTGTCTGCTTCGTCTTCTTTCCACTTGAGGAAGTACTTCTCCGGTGTGCCGATCGTTCCGTACTGCAATCCCTCGGAGTCGTTGCCCGCGAAGATGAACTGCACCGTGCTAAAGAACCACTCGTGAAACATCGGCGTCTGGTTCGACAGGCACTGCCGGATGCCGTCCCCGATCGTGACGCGGCTGTTCTTCAGCTCGAGCAGGCCGACGGCGATGCCGTTGACATAGAGGACCACGTCGGGCCGGCGCTCGTGATTCCCGGCGAGCGTCATCTCCTGGGCAACGGCGAAGTCGTTCTTCCCGGGTTTCTCCCAGTCGATCAAGTGGACAGTCTCGGTGACCTTGCCCGCCTCGATCTTCACCGGAACGCCATAGCGCAGGAGGGTGTAGACAGCTTGGTTGTTCCCGTAGAGCGTGCGGCTGTGGCTGTTTGCTTCAATGCGAAGCTTGTGGAGGGCGACGCTTGTCTGGGCTGCCGTGTAACCGCCTTTGGTCAGCCATGCCGAGAGCAGACCCTCCTCGATGTTGCTGTTCCCGTCGCGGTCGGTCCAGTCGCCGAGATAGCGGTAGCCGAGTTCGTTGCGGAATAAACGGATAACACGGTCTTGAGTGGCGCGTTCAGGCTGGCCCACGGTGTTAATGGTCATTGAATGTCCTTCACCTGTGGACGCCACATAATTCGATTCCGGGCCGCGCCGAATCGTCTGAGGACGACTCGATGCCTGCTCGGGACCGGGCGCCGAGACGACAACCAATCCATCTGCAAACAGGCTGGGATTGTCAGTGTCCTCCTCAAGCTGCCCCACGTTCATGAGCCTTCCAGCAAATGCCACCACAGAGGCGTCATCCCGCTGGCGAAGGGCCTGCTCGACGTCTCGATGCAACCCAACGAACGCGCTGACCGATTCGACATACGCTAGTGGCCCAAATGGCGACTCGATCCTGTTCGGGTGAGCCGCGATCAAGTTTTGGATCGGTGTGTAGTAGGCCTCCAGAAATGTCATCAGCTCGATGTCCAAGTCCAGAGCCTCGTCGTCAGCCGGAGGGTCGACCCACAGCAGTTCCCACTCCTTGCTTCTGAGGCACGCGGCCGACACAATGTTGTGAACGACGCTCTTGCCCTTGACGGCCTTGATTGCCCTCGCCTGCGCTTTCCATCGGAGCAGTTCAGGGGCAGTAGGCCGGCTCGTTCGGCCCTTGCTCTCGAAGACGTACCACTGTCGGCTGGGATCCAGGCCGAGGAAGTCCGGGCGCTTCTTCCCCGCCGATTCGCGGACGCTGATGGGCCACGTCAGTTTCTCAACGTCGACCAACCAGGGAACTCGCAATTCGCTGTAGGCGGCATGTGCGCACAGCGCATTCCCAACATAGTAGGATTTGTGAGCCCTGTCAGTGCTCCCGGATGAAAGAAAGTGCGCTGTCGGAGTTAGCCGTGGCGCCGACATATCCAACGCACTCCTCACTGCCGCGATCCGCAACGCAATATCAGCCTCGGCCGCTGCAGTTCTTGAACGAGGCCATGGTTTCTGGCCGGCGGCAACGGCCGCTCGCAGGATGGACTTCTCGCTGTAGGGCAGTGCGCGGAGGCCGTTGTTCGGCTGTGGGAAATTCCGTCGTGTCAACGAAATCTGCTTCACGCCGGTTCTGTGCGTCGCCGGAGCAAATGTCCGCATTATCTCGGGCGCCCTCTGCGGTTCACTGGTTGCCTCTCCAGTGTTCTTCGATCTTCCAGAGAGGAGCGCCATTCAAGGACTGGCGGATAAGCGCGATCACCTGCTCATAGTCGTCTGACGCGAACTTCGACCATCGCGTCTTCGCAGCCTGCTTCCATTCCTTCGCGTGGCCGCCAACATTCGCCTCCGCGAGCCCCATCAGCAGGACACTGTCAATCGGCGGATGCAGGCTATGAACTCGTGCGTGGGTGTGGTGTCCTCCGCACACGAAGCGGCTCTTGAGATAGATGTTGACCAGTTTTGCGGCCACTCCATGCGTGAATGGCAACCTACAGGACGTGGCGACGCGCATGACATCGGCTCTCCAATGCCGATGCGCGTCGTCGACGGCGGACGGCTCCGGCAACTGCTCGGGCCGACAGAAACTCGCGGTGAAACCGCAGGTCTCGAGAACCGTCCGCCCTTGCTCCACTCCGAACCGGCAATTCACGACTGATGCGGCCCGGCACGCGGCCCAGGCGGCGAAGCGATGCTGGTGCATTTCAATCCCGTACTCGAAGGGCAACGCTTGATCTCGCCGGGTCATACCAGCCGGATCCTGCCGGTTAGAAGCTCGAGCATCATGCCGTGCTTGAGCTGGCGCGCCTTGGCCAGCTTGCCTGCAAGGGCAGTCGTCTCCACCTCCATATCACGCAGGGCTTCGACTACAGCCGCTTGCTCGTCGAATCGTGGCAGGTTGACCACGATCTGCGAGAATGTGGGCCAGCGGAGACTGCCCCTTCGGTCGACTGACGAGGAGGTGGCTGTCGCGAACGCTTGCCGGTAGGAATCGAGTTTCAGAAGTCGGTGAAGGAAGTAGCTGTCAACCCCTTCGATGACTGAGAAAACAACGTAGATTGGACTGACGAGCGCCACATCGTAGAGATCCTGAAGGCCGATCGATCCCTCCTCAACGTGGTTCGACGGGTAACCAATCTGTCCTCTCTTAATGACTTTGTAGCCGCTGGTGTCTCGGCTGAATACCTGATTCTTGAAGTACGCCAGGGAGTCAACAAATCCGAGGTGCTTGGAGCAAGTCAAGACGGGTAGGTGCTCACCGAGGACGTTCCTTTCGGAGCTCGGGAATGCGATCTCTGCGATCGGCTTGATCATCCACTCGCCGCCAAACCCAGGCAGCCGCTTCTTGCCGGTCAGCAGTTCCTGCATGGCGCCCTGTGTAAGTTGGCGCTTCTTGACGAGGAGTTGTTCGAGGGACTCGATGCTGCGATCGGCATCGCTCAACGCCCGGGCGATGGCTTCTTGCTCGGCGAGTGTGGGCGGCAGAGCAACGACCAGATTCCTAAGGTCGCCGACGTTGAAGTGTTGTTGTGCCAGGCCACCTTGATTGCGAAACACTTGGTACTTGCCAAGGGACGAATTGATCCAAGCGGACAAATAGTGTGAGTTGACTTCCTTTGATGGCCGCGTGATCAGAATATCGATACAGTTTGACCCTGCGAACCGTGACGGGACCACTGCGCTGGTGCCAGGATAGCCCGTGCGAACGGTTAGGACGTCCCCAATTCGCACTTGGCTCTTCGCAAGAAGCGTGTTGGATTTCTCGCTGATGAATACCAAATCATGATCATTGATTCCGTCCTCGCCGATATTCGCGGACCTGAGGGCTGGCACCCCCTGCGTTACGTAATACTGAGTGGGTCGCACGACGATGCCGACCGTGATCAAGTCGCTGATCGCAGAGCATGGACGTGTGTACCAATTCGTTGGAATCGGCCCAACCTCCGACGATTTGAAGCCAGGCCTCACTTCCATATGAATCCCATCGTTTCGAAGTGGTGCTTGACCTTAGCTTCCAAGTCGGCCACGCGGCTGACCATCTGCGGCAGCGGAGTCTCATAGCGCTCAGCCAGTTCCTTTACGCGCTGGGTAAGTTGCCGGCTCACGCGGTCCATCTCGCCGTGGATGGCGGCGTCTAGCGCGGCAAGCCATTTGTCGTCCACCACAAGCGCCTTGATCTCGGCCTCAGTCAGCTTCGGATACTTGGCGTAGACCTTGGCGTCGAGCGCGGCCTCCGCCACCTTTAGGCGCCTCCCTAGATCCGCCTCCTCTCTATTGAGGTTCAGCCAATCGTTGAGCACCTTGGCTTCTGTCTTCGCGTCCTTGTCGCTTGCGATCTCTTTCAGCCTGGAGAAGACATTGCCTCTATTCACCTTGTCAAGGTCAGCGAACACGCCGTCCTCGCCGCTGTGCTCTTCCTCCATTTCACCAAGTCGAGTAGAGACGGCAGCCTGTCCAGCGACGAGCTGGTCGATGGCCCCCTGCTCATCGGCGAAGTAGCGGGCAACGATTAGGGCCTTCGGTACCAAGTCGCAGGTCCAGCCCCTGTCCTTCTCTTTGCCCTTTTTGTCCGTCTCGATGATGCGGGCGGTCTCGGCGTTCCAGCCGTCAGTGGCGACGATGTACACGTCGTCCTGCATCGTCTCGGCCCAGTAGTCCATCATGTGTTGATAGACATCGTATGCGTCGATGAGCGACTTGCCGGCATAGTGGGCAAGCAGGCATTCGCTTAGGGTGGCGATGACGTCCTTTGGATGGCAGCCGGCCTTGAGAGCCTTGAGAGTCTCGGCGCTCTTTTCTCGCCAGGCGCTGAAATGGGCATTCATCCCGGCGATGAATGTCGCAAACTCTGGATGTTCGTAGATCGTCGACTTGATGGCCGGTTTCGCCATTGCGAGATCGAGGTAGCCAGGGCGCCGGTCCTTGAACAGGGTGTGCCGGAGCCGCGGGCAGACGTCCCAGTACCGCTGGAGTGCATCGACATCCGCTATGGGGATTCCACCTTGCAGGTGGCCCGAGATGTCCTGCAGGTCCTCTGGCGTCTGGCTGTCAATGTAGCGCGCCAGATTTAAGTTGAAGTCGTTCTTCTCGACTTCCTCAAAGCTGACCATGCGCGCGTACTTCGGGACGTCGAGCCGTTTGTCGAAGACGTCAACGATCCTATGGATGTCCTGGGCGCGCAGTCGGTTCTTTGGGCCATCCTTCATGAAGCCGGCGCTGGCGTCGATCATGAAGATGCCCTTGCGGGCCTGGGCGTCCTCCTTGTCGACCACCACGATGCAGGCCGGGATGCCAGTGCCGTAGAAAAGGTTCGGGGGCAGACCGATGATGCCCTTGATGTAGCCCTTACGAAGGAGGTTGCGACGGATGTCTGCCTCCACGTTGCCCCGGAACAGCACACCGTGCGGCAGAATACATGCGCCTTTCCCCGTGCTCTTGAGGGAGCGCACGATGTGCAGCAGATAGGCGTAGTCGCCCTGTTTGGCCGGCGGCGTCCCGAAGGACTTGAAGCGGTCGTACGGATCGTTCGCGGGGTCGAGGCCGGTGCTCCAGCGCTTATCGCTGAATGGCGGATTGGCGACGACGAAGTCGAAGGTCTTGAGGTTGTCGCCGTCCTTGAAGAAGGGCGCAGCCAACGTGCTTTGCCCGCCATGAATTGCGGCGGTCGGGTTGTTGTGCAGGATCATGTTCATCCGCGCGAGTCCCGCCGTGGCGACATCCTTCTCCTGCCCATACAGCGTGACAGCGGTGCCCGCCTCGTCGCCGACCTTCAGGAGCAACGAGCCGGAGCCGCAGGTTGGATCGTACACAGTGGTAGCAGCGCTAGTCTTCGCGTTGTGGATGCCGATGATCTTCGCCATGACGCGGCTGACTTCGGCGGGCGTATAGAATTGACCCTTGCTCTTGCCACTCTCGGTGGCGAAGTGCCGCATCAGGTATTCGTAGGCGTCGCCGAGGATGTCGTCACCCTCGGCCCGGTTCTTGGAAAAGTCGAGCGAGGGGTTCTCGAAGATGGCGACCAGATTTGTGAGGCGGTCCACCAACTCCTTGCCGGTGCCAAGCTTGGCGGCGTCGTTGAAGTCGGGGAAATCGGAGAGCCTATTGGCGCTGGCCAGCGGGGCGATGATCTTCTTGTTGATCTGGTCACCGATGTCGGGCTTACCCTTGAGCGCCACCATGTCCTTGAAGCTCGCGCCGGGCGGGATCGTGATCGGAGCGTAGGGCTGGCCCGCGTACTTGTCGCTGACGTACTTGATGAAGAGCAGGACGAGGACGTAGTCCTTGTACTGGCTGGCGTCCATACCGCCGCGAAGCTCGTCGCAGCTGGACCAGAGGGAGGAGTAGAGCTCGGATTTCCTGAGGGCCATGTCTACTCGGGGCTCACTTCGAGTGTTCCGGAATCGGCGGCAGACTTGTGACCTTGTCCGCGACCCTGCGGCAGGCGCCGATCAGATCCGAGACCAGCCTGTGATCAACATCGAGGACGCCTTCATATTCGGTCCGATTTCGGATGTCGTGGCACTTCGACAGAATTCTCCAGACCTCCGGACCCAGGCCAAGAGTGTCCGGCAGCACCTGAAACACGATGTAACGCTTGGATGGCCGAAATCCGTGGTACCTGAGAGCCGCCAAACAGAGTGCGTGTGCGGCGCTGTAGGCCAGATCAAACTGGCTGTCCAGCGAGTTCGCTTCGTTCTCTGCGTCCTTCAGCCGCGCGAGACCCGAACGTACCAGGCCGGCAAACTCCTTCGCATCGGCAGCTTCCTTTGCGAGCACGTTTCCTGGACCTGCGAGGCGTTCAAGCGGCGACGGGGAGGTCATCTTCGGATCCAATCACCCACAGTTTCGGCTGCTCGAGCACGCGCGTGACAAACGCGTTCTCCGCCCGTGCGCGCTTGGAAAACTCCGCGGCCGTGTACACCGTGGGGTTAACCTTCCGACCCAAGGAGCGTGAGACCCGTTCGATGGCGCCGAAGACCTCACCATACGTAAGGCTGTTGCTGATGATCATCAGGTCGATATCACTAGTCGCTCGGTCAGTCGCCTTGGCCACGGACCCGTACACGAAGGCGACGCGAATCGCCGACGACAAGGGTTTGAGGGCCGCGCGGAGCGGCTCCGCGAGACCCACCGTTTTCAGTACGATATTCCGCAGTTCCGAATATAACGGGGACGCGGGGTTGGCCTGGTAGTGCTTCTGATGGCCAATCCGCCGCGCCGAGATGAGCCCGCTCGCCTCCAGCTTCGCAAGTTCGCGCTGGGCCGCTCCAGAGCCCGTTCCCGCGTCCCGAATCAGTTCCGAGGCATAGAAGCTGCGCTCAGGCTGACCAAAAAGCACACCGAGAACGCGCTGCTGCGTCTTCGTGAATAGCGCATCCGCCAAGCTCTTACGACGGAAACGAGGGGAACGGGCCTTTATGCCCAATATGGGCATCATCATGCCCGATTTGGGTATAATCGTCAATGCTCTGCTTTTTAGCCGTCACAGCCACCCAGCAGAACGCAATCTATCGGTCGCTGCCGGCGGCAAATGCGGCGACCGCCCTGCGCGCAGACGACGTCAATGGCCGTCAGCCCGGAGGGGCCGAGCAACGCGAGGCGCCTTGACCTCGGCGAGCACAGGGTCATCATTCATCGCCGACGGCAGCGTTCTGTCTCCCTTCCTCGCACATCATCACCATGAACGAAGCACGTCCTGCGGCGTCCGCCGACGTCAAGAGTTATTGCTCGTGTGGTGATTTAGCGTTATAAGATCGATCCGCGGATCATTCCGCATCGATCATCAGCGTAGTTTGCGGCCGGCATCGTCGGGCGCATACCACGCGCTTCCCGGCAGCGTCAGCACCGACCTCAGGTCCTTCTGGCGTCCCACCGTTCGCCGCCTCGGCCTCGAGCCCTGGTCCTTGTCAGCTTCTGTTGCCAGAGGTGCGGTGTGGACTTCAATCTTGACCCTCGAGATGACCATGACCGATCGCCGGGCGGTGAACGCAATCAGGGCAGCCGTGGCGCCACCGATACGCGCGAACTCGAGCACGACCTCTCGGATCCTCGGGATGTCTTCATGCGCCATCTTGATCTGCCGCGCGGTGTCGAGCGCGAGCTCGTTCGCGACCGGGACCGCGACTACCGCTTGCGCGGATCGGAAACCCGCACGCTCTCGATCGTTGGGGCCTTCCGCGTCGTGTCGGCCCGCGACCTGCGCGGGCACGATGACCGAAGACTCAATCCGCGCACCGGCGATCTCCGGCATCTCAGGGAACAGGGCCTCGTCCAGGCGGTACCGATGGACGGCCGCCGCGACGTCGCCGTCGTCCTCACGGATCGGGGTCGGAACCTGCTTGCCGCCCGGCGTGGGCGGTCAGATGGCCGCGAGCAAACCTTCTACAGTCAGCTCAAGAAGGCGCGCGAACTCGAGCACGACGTCCAGGTGTACCGTGCGTACGAGCGCGAGGCGGAGCGCCTACAGGAGCGCGGTGCCCGCATCGATCGCGTGGTGCTCGATTACGAGCTGAAACGCGAGTACCAGCGTTTCCTGCAGGCGCGCAACCGCGGCCGCGAGGACCATGATGGCCGACCCGATCGCACCCGCGAGGAAGTCGAGGACTGGGCGCGCGAACACGACCTCCCCGTCAGAGACGGACGCGTCCAGTTTCCTGATGCGCGGATCGAATATCAGGACGAGGGTGGCTTCTGCCAGCACCTCGATCTGGAGGTCGTGACGGTCCATTACCGCGGCGCGCACACGGCACCGCGGCCGCCCGATCGGGATTCAGTTGTTTCCGCGGATCGAGCGCCCGAACCGGCGGCGGCTCCTTCGATCCAGACCTCGCCGCTGAGGTCCTGAAATGACATCCGACGAGCGCGTCACCGCGATTCGAACGCTCGGGTTCACACCTCGCCAGGCGCGCTTTCTGAGGCTGGTGATGGCGCATACAGGCGTGTGCGTGACGCGACAGTACGCGACCTTTGCGGGGATCGTTCCGGGTCAGAAGACCGTGAACTTTTTCGAGACGCTGGTCAGCCGCAGCTACGCCCGGGCCTACCGGTGCCGCCACTATCGAGCGCGCGTCTACCACATCCACCACAAACCGCTGTACCGGTTGATTGGCGAACCCAACAGCCGACATCGCCGGCCTCTCTCGGCAGTCCAGGTCGTCGAAGGACTGATTCGGCTGGATGCGCTGCTCTTCGACCCTGGCGTTGAGTGGCTCGCGACGGACGAAGACACGATCGTTCGCCTCCGTGCGGTCAACCGCATTGACCCCGACAACCCGCCACACGTGACCATCGGTGACGCAGAACAACGGCGCATGCACCTGTTCCCGGAGAAGCTGACGATCGGCCTCGACCCCACTGGTCGCGTGGTCGTGCTGTACGTCGCGACGGCGGTGCAGGACGAGCAGTTTCGGGCCTTCCTCCACCGCCACGCTGACCTGCTGGCGATGCTGCCCACGTGGACGCTCCGCATTGTCGCGCCGCGTGAGCTGGCACTGCTCATGGACCGCTACCTGTCGGTCGCGCATGAGGTGTTGGCGCAGCCGCTCGACAGCCGCACCCTTGAGTACCTACGCTGGTATTTCGATCGGCGACGGCAGTTTGAGACGAGTGCCGCGGGTCGCCTCGACATGGATGAGGAGCGGTTCTACGAGCTCCATCAGGCATTCCGATCCGTCCGGTACCAGGTGCTGTACCGGCAATGGAGGCGCGAGGGTGAGGCGGCCCTGGAGCGCCTCTCCTCCTCGTCGCTGAAGGCCGCCATCAGCCGTGGCGCCGGCCGGATTGATGCCGTGGTGCTGCCCCATTCGTATAGGCATCTCTCGCCGGTGTTCAACCGCTCCGATCGAGAGCAAGAGAGGGCTGATGAACGGGAAGAGATCGCCGCACGGCCTCAGCCCCCATATTTCAGCGACGCGTCCATCAGCGCGGCCACTAAACGCGACGTCACGTAAAGCGGCACGGCACAAACAAACGCGTGACGCCGCAACCACTTATCTACCACGCACCGTGCAGTCGGTGACCCGCTCGCCGGCGGCGTGTTTGGCCGGCCGGCGCGCGCTCCGGATGTCGCGAAACGTCAGTACCGGGACGTGAACGACCCCAGTCGTTGGATCGCGCGGCGGCCCGAGCGTGTGTCCGCTGGGGTCGTTCACGTCCCGGCTCATCAACCCGACACTCGCACGGCGCGCATGGTCGTCGACCGCTGCGACGACGGCCGCTGGCGATCATTTTGCCGCACGTGTGGCCGACGCACTGGCCGGCCATCACAGCTCCAATGTCGAGCTGTGCTCGACGCCGTCAAGACCTCGGCGCTGCTCGGTGACGCCGACGCCGGCGAGCCGGCGCTACGGGTCTTGACGGCGTCTGCGCGCAGCTCGGATGGTCGGCACTTACGTGATGGCCGGCGAGTCCGCCTGAGTGACGTCTGCGAAGTCGTTTGCACACGTTCGAAACGAAGCTGGCGGACCGGCATTGACACTGACGTCCGGGCACGGTAGTGTGCAGATCTCGCCGGTGCTTCACGGCACCTTCCGCGTGGCCGAGGCCAGGCGGAACGCACTCGGGTCTTCGCGCTCGCGCAGGACCTCACGCTCCCAACCAGAAGCTTGGTTTTCGCGGTGACGTCCTGGACGTTTCCGTCCACCGTGCTTCCCCGCACGGTCTGATGTCAGCCTGGGGCCGACATCCCCCGTACTCAGTCCGCACGGCAGCCGAGCGGCGTCGTGTTCGAGCGGGGCATCACGCCAAACAATCCCACTCGTTCCAGCGCTGTAATGCGCGGGAGGACGCACGATGAGTACCACGTTAGTCGATAATCGAGGGACAAAGCTAAGAGGGACGGCGCTGACCGAATGCCAAGTCGCGGAGCAGCTAGGGCTATCCGTTGCCACCTTGCGAGCATGGAGACATCGAGGAAGAGGACCGCGGTTCGTGCGGTTCGGACGAGCGATCCGATATTTGTCAGGAGACATCGAGCAGTTCATTCGCGACAGCGCGATTGACACGAGACCGGTTTCGACGTCAGATCGGAAGCCGGAGAGCGCGGCGGGACAGGTATGAGTCTCTGGAAACGCGGGCATCAGTACTGGACTGACTTTACGGTTGCGGGCAAGCGCTATCGCAAGCGGCTCGGAACCACCAGGCTGCACGTTGCGAAACAGCGTGAGCGCGATCTCCTCGAACAAGCTGCGGATGGCCTGGTTTCATCGGATGAACGGGGTGCCAAGCAGCTGTCTGAGGCGATTGAAGCCTACCTGACAGCGAAACGGATACGATGCTCCGCACGCACGATCGAGTTCGAGACGGAGCGTCTCAGTCTCGTCAAGCGACACTTCGGTGACGTGTCGCTGTCGGCGATCACCGCGAGCGCGATCGCACAGTTCCAGCGAGCTCGCCACGATGCAGGTATCGCGAATCGAACGATCAACATGGACGTTGGCGTTCTTTCGCGCGTGCTCAAGTTCTGCGGTCGCTGGCGGGCACTCGCCGATCGCGTGCACAACCTTCCCGAGCGGCAGCACCCGATCGGCCGGGCGCTGACCTCAGAGGAGCGGCGGCGGCTCTTCGACGCGGCGGCTTCCAATCCCGAATGGGAACACGTGTACTGCGCCGCCATCGTCGCGGCGAACACGTCGATGCGGCCGGTTGAGGTGAAGCACCTTCGGCGCATGGATGTCGACCTGGTGAAGAAAGTGCTGTACGTCCGCAGGAGCAAGAACGAAACGAGCCACCGCGTCATCCCGTTGAATGCGTCGGCCGTCAAAGCACTTGCCATCATGTTCGAACGTGCCGACATGCTCGGTCACACCGAACCGAGACACTACCTCTGGCCCGCGTGTCAGTGGGGTCGATTCGAACCGACACAGCCGATGTTGAAGTGGGATACGGCCTGGCGGGCGCTCCGGGACGCAGCGGACCTTCCTGACCTCCGGTTCCACGATCTCCGCCACACGGTGATTACCGAGCTGGCCGAAATGGGTGTCGCTGATCATGTCCTCGAGTCGATCTCCGGCCATCTGTCACGACGGATGCTGGAGCACTACTCACATATTCGGATTGACGCCAAGCGACAGGCGCTTGACGCGTTGGAGGAGGAACGCAATCGAGATCACCGACGAAATGATGCCGATCGCGATTGTGAGATCCAGGGCATCGTCGAGACGAGTGAAGACCTTACGTCACAGTTACGTCACAGTTTGACGTTGAGCGGCTCGCCGCCTCACGGTAAACTGTTGATTCCACTCACGCGGAGAGATGTCCGAGTGGTTGAAGGAGCACGCTTGGAAAGCGTGTGTAGGGGAAACTCTACCGTGGGTTCGAATCCCACTCTCTCCGCCACGTTTCCAAGGTCCATTCCGGAGACATAGGTAACACTTCATTCCGGAGACATGGGTAACACTTTCGGGCCAAACGGGTTCTCGATCGGTTCGAGTCGGCACGTCTCATCGTCGAAGTAGCCGAGATCGTAATCCATGAAGCTGACGAGCCACACCCGCTCGCTCACCTGCTTCACGCCGACGGCCTGGCCCGCAGAGACCTGAGCCAGAGCCATAGGGACACTATCCAGCGATCTACAGCCCGTGAAAATCCCGGGTTGGCGAGTCTGACCTCAAAGAAGTGAGCGGCCGCATCTTCTACCGCTGATGCACGGTGCCGAGACGGCGCAGCTTCTCCATCGGCCCCTTCAGCGATCGGCCGCGGCTGTGCAGTCCGGCCCACAGATCACCGACCTTCGCAATCCGATTCAGCATCGTGCGAAGCGTAAACGTGCGCGGGTTGACCTCGCCGCTCTCGATTTCGGCCCAGGTGCAGGGCGCAGACACGGGCGCGCGACGCTTCGCGCGGACGGTATACGCTGCGGCGAACGTCGCGCTGTAGCCGTTTCTTCCGGTGTCAACGTAGATCCGGCCGCCGCGATCGGCTTTGCTGAACTCCTGCGTGAAGCGATCCGGAGCACGGCTCACGAGGACCATCCCCACGGTATGCGCAAAGCGGGCGACGGCCCCGGTCCGCGTCTTCCCGTCAATGGGGACGACGATGTGAAAGCCCTTTGAACCGGAGGTCTTGACCCACGACGGCAATCCCAGCTCCGCGAGAAGATCGCGGAGCTCGATCGCCGCAGTGCGAACTGCCGCCTCGTCGTCGACCGACGGATCGAGATCGAAGACGCAGATATCAGGAAAGGACAGCCGCGGGGTTCGCGAGATCCACACGTGCTGCGTAATGGTGTTCTGATTGGTGATCCAGAGCAGCGAACGCGTATCCGTGACGACTGGATGGTGTACGACACCATCCTTCTTCGGGACTTCGACGCGCCGCAGCCACGGAGGAAACCCCTTCGACACGTCCTTTTGCCAGAATCCCTTGCCTCCGATCCCTGCCGGGTATCGTTCCATGGTGACCGGCCGTCCGGTGAGATGCGGCAGGATCACCGGGGCCATCGCTTCGTAGTAGCCAGCCAGCTCGCCTTTGGTGATCCCGTCTTCGGGAAAGAGGACCTTGTCGGGGTGGGTGATCACGGCTGTTCCCGTGTCACATCCTGCGGGTTCTTGTCGATGCGGATGCCCACGAGGCGAGGGTGCCGCAGCTTTCCGTGGACAGTCCATTCGACGAACGCGACCTGCACGATCAGTTCCGGACTGACCCAGTGCGCCCCCTTTCGCGGCAGCCCCTTCGCCTTCGTAAACGGCGGCTCGGCTATTGTGATCGCGTCCAGCCGCTTCCGCAAATCCGTCAGGAGCTTCGTGTCGAAGCCGGTGCCGATCTTTCCCGCAAAGAAGAAGTCGTCCTTCTCGTAATACCCGATGAGCAGCGCACCGAGGCCCACGCGCGCGCCCTGCGGATCGGTGAAACCGCCGACCACGAACTCCTGCGACGCTTCACACTTCATGTTCAGCCAGTGTTTCGAACGCCGATGCTCGTACGGCGATCCACGACGTTTCGCAATCACCCCTTCCCACCCCTCGCGTTTTGCGCGTTCCCACGGGTGGGGGTCGGCGACGAGCTCGACACGCTGCATCGGCGGCTCGAACGGAAGCGCCCGCAGCATGGCGCGGCGTTCTTCGAGCGGCAGCACGGTGACCAGTTTTCCGTTCAGCCACAGGATGTCGAAGACGTGATACGCGCCGCGGCGGTCCGACGTGACTTCGCCGTCGAGAATCAGTTCGTCGGCGGGAAGGCCGGCAATGGCCCTGGCGAGCGCCGGAACATCCTGCGGAAGACGATTGCGCGAATAGAGACGGACCTCACGGCCGCGTTTGTACGCGAGGAGCCGGATGCCATCGAACTTTCGCTCGAACAACCAGTCGGGGCTGCTGAACCGATCGTCGGTCAACGTCGCCGCCATCGGCTCGAGCCAGTCGGGCATGTTCTCGCGCGTCATGCCATCATTTTGACGCGATGCCAGGCAGGAAGTTGACGGGTGCGGCTGGGTCGGCGGGAATCGGGTCGCCGCGGCGTTGGCTGACGGATTTCTTGATACGTCCGTCGATCAGCGCGATGTATCGCTGATGCTGGCGGTCTCCCAGGCGCGGACACGGCGCCTCGCCTCGTCGAACAGACGTTCGTAGTTGCCCTTGCGGACGAGCTCGCTCGTCCGGGGCGTCAGCTGAGCGAAGAGAGGCGTGTACATCCGATAGACGTTGAGATACCGATTCTGATCCGTTGGTGCGACTTCGTCGCTGCCAAACAGAAAACGGTCGGGATGGTGGTTGATCAGTTCGGCGGTGGCGGCGATCGTTTCCTGAGATGAGACGAGGTATTTGGCAACTTCATCTCAGGAAATGTCGATGTCGATCCGGCCGCGAAGGGGATGACGTCAGCGCGCGGTCGATGATGGCGAGTTGGTCCTTCACTGGCCGCACCACACGCCCGATCATGACAGATTGGCAATGCCTTTCTGGGCCCGGCCACAGCGCCACTGAGGTCGCGTTGTAGAGAACCGTTCTCGACCGGTTCACAATCCGTCGCGATCTCTGGCACGTCCGACACTCCTGCGATCGTTTGGCCGCCGGACGCCACCTTCGCTGAGCTTGCAAGTTGTAACCGGAGGCGATACGGCCGCGATCTGACACTGCCTACCGTCACACCTGTACGTCCTGACAGTCTGACGCTGTCATAAATACCAAACCTGACACCGCGTCGGATCACACTCTGCAGAACTTCGTGGTCGCCTGTGTTGATTCCGACGGCGTCAGGGACTAAGGTGGTCCCGCCACCGCCTGAGGAGGGTATTACTCGGCTCATTGTTCATTTTCATTCGACGTGCATGATGCCTGGGGTCGTGCACTCCTACCATGAAATTTGAGCGTTCATTTCGCCTCGCCATGGGACACGTCGATTATTCGGAAGGCGTCAGGCCCTGGATTGATTCCGTTGACCGCCAGTTCGTTCTTCATCTGATCGTTGCCTCTCTCGGATATTTCGTCGCCGGGAAACTCGGCCAGGCGACCAGCAGCATCCGGAGCAGCAATCTTGGTCCCGTGTGGCCCGCGTACGGCGTCGCAGTCGCGGCGTTCATTGCGTACGGCTACCGAATCTGGCCGGCGATTGCGGCAAGCGCATTTATCGTTGCGGTCGAAGGGTCGGTCGGCTATCCGGCGGCGGCCGGACAGGCGGCTGGCGCCACAATTGCCGCGGCCACAGCGACATACCTGCTGCGCCGGATCCGCGGGTTCGATCCGGCGCTTTCACGCCTGCGGGACGCCATCGGACTGATGGTGTTCGGCGCGTTCGGCAGTGCGCTGATCAGCGCGTCAATCGGCGTCACGTCGATGTACATGACGGGCATTCAACCGTACAGAGGCGTGGAGTCGGCGTGGCTGATCTATTGGCTCGGAGACAGCACGGGCGTTTTGCTCGTGACGCCTCTCGTGTTCACGGCGCGCCGCCTGCTGGACATTCGCAGCCGGACAAAATGGCTCGAGCTGATTGCCCTCGTCCTGCTCCTGTCGGTCGCGTGCTTCATGGTGTTTGGCGGTTCCCTGATTTCCGTCCGACTGGACGTGCTGGCGTTCGTCGAGCTCCCGTTCGTGATCTGGGGCGCAATTAACTTCGGCATCGGTGGCGCTACGTTGAGCATATTTCTCATCGCGACGCTTGCCACGATCCTGACCGCCATGGGCCTCGGACCGTTTGCCGTCCACACGCCGCTCGTCAACGGAGTGTTGCTCGACGTGCTCTTCGCGGTGTTTGCCGTTTCCGGCCTGACGCTCGCGGCAGTGATCGCCGAACGCGAACGGGTCGAGGGCGAACACGAACGGCTGATCCGCGAGCAGGCCAGCGTGGACGCGAGGCGTCACCTTGCGGCGATCGTGGATTCGTCGAACGACCCGATCCTGTCGAAAACTCTGGACGGCGTCATTCTGAGCTGGAACCCGGCGGCGGAACGGACGTTCGAGTACGCGGAAGCCGAAATCGTGGGAAGGTCGATCAACGTTCTCGTGCCGGCGGACCGACAGAACAAACAGTACGAACTGCTTCGCCGCATAAGAGCCGGCGAACGGATCGAGCAGTTCGAAACAGTCCGGGTCTCGAAGAGCGGCAGGGATCACGTCGTCGTCTTGACGATTTCACCGATTCGAGACGCCGCGGGACGCATCATCGGGGCCGCCGAAATCGCCCACGATATTACCGAGGAGAAGCGTGCCGAGAAAGCTCTCGCCGCGATGAAAGGTAAGCTTCTTGAGGCTCAGGAACAGGAGCGGGCGAGAATCGCGCGAGAGCTTCACGACGATATCAGCCAGCGGCTCGCGCTGTTGAGCATCGATCTGGCCGGACTATCCGAAGATCTCGAGTTACAGGCCAAGGGCATCTCGCTCGACGTCGAGGCGCTCTCGCGAGAGCTGCATCCATCCCGAATCGAGACGCTCGGCGTCACCGCAGGCATGCGTATCTTCTGCAAGGAATTCGCCCGGCATCACGACGTCGAGGTCGATTTTGAGGCCCGAGATGTTCCGCCGGACATTCCCTCTGATATCTCCCTCAGTCTGTTTCGGGTTTTTCAGGAAGCCCTGCGGAACGCCGTCAAACACAGCGGCGCGAAATACATGAAAGTCCGCCTCTGGGCGGCTGAACGATGGGTGAACCTCACAATCCAGGACCGAGGAGCAGGTTTCGATCTGAAGGCGGCGGTTACCTGCGGAGGCATCGGCCTCGCCACGATGTACGAACGCATGAAGCTCGTCGGTGGAAGGCTCAGGATTCGATCGGTACCGCAGCGCGGAACGACGGTTCATGCACGCGTGCCGCTCGGCCAGCCTCCGCCGGCATCGTCGGATCAGGCGCAGGGATCACCTGGCAACAGCTGAATGCGCGTGTCGAAGGCGGGCCAACACCGAGCTTGTGGCCGGGTAATCGAGGCTCGTCATCAGGTAGCCACAGAGGGTGTCGATCGAATACGTCCGGGCGAACTGATCCCAAAGCGATTCCAGGTGAAGGGCAGCCTCGACGTTGTGCGCGGCGAGCAGGCGCGGTGCGCATTCGCCGCAGACGACGATGCGTGACGGGTCATCGTGGAGACCTCGGGTCACCTGCGCCCTGAATAACGCCGCTGCGCTCCAGAACCGCTGCTCGTCCACTGACCCACCCACCATCACGCGTGCGAGAAAATCTCTTGCCGCGATACTGTGGTACCTGCCGGTCGCGATCGCGCCGGCAACATCAGTACCGCCCGTTTCCAGACGCCGTCGAAGCAGTTCCTGACGCGCCGTCCCAGCCACGATCACGAAAATGGAGCGTGACCGCAGGACGGTCGCGGCCACGCGCGCATAATCGTCCAGCATCGAGTCCTCATCGCCATAGAAGGCGACATCGTGTCGGGACATGTGACGGCCGCGGCCGTCGGCGTCGGAGCGGTATCCGGTCGCGAGCGGCTCGATCTGGCCTCGCCTAGCGACCGCGTCCATGGCCGGCAGCAACTCGCGTGCGGCGCGAGACTTGACGACGTATCCTGCAGCGCCGATTGACATCACAGCGGCAATCAGGTCCGGGCTCCCATGCTCGCTCACGAAAACGATTCGCGCGCTTGGGATCTTGGCGAGAATCCGGCCGGCCGCGTCGATGCCGTTCATCTTCGGCAGGCTCAAATCCATCAAAATAATGTCGGGCCGAAGCTCCAACGAGAGATCGATCGCCTCGACGCCGTCTGCGGCTTCAGCGATCACGTCGTACTGTTGGTTCTTTTGAAGAAGGATCCGGATGCTGCGACGCCACGCTGCGTAGTCGTCGACGATCAGAACGGTGAACCTTAGTGGTGTGATGCCTTCGCTGAGGGATGGTGAGGGAGTGAACAGCGTGCACATCGTTCAGCGCAGACAGCGGCAGATCCTACTCAAACCATGGCGTGGTGCACACAAATATTTGCACTCGCATTCGCTCGAAATATCGATGGTTTGGTGAGACGACCTACAGCAATCTCGCGCGTACGAAAATTTTCTACGCCTGTTGCCTGAGCTCGCACGCGCCGAATGGCCGCTTGAGCCCCAACCTCGCCATTCGGCTGTAGAGCGTGGTCGGCTTCAGGCCAAGCTGTTCGGAGGCGCCACCCGTTCCTCGGATCCTCCACCGCGTCCGCTCGAGAACAGACAGGATGTGCTCGCGCTCGACGTCGCGAAGGCGGACGCTCTTGACGGCTGCGCCGCGCCGCGACGCCTGGAGGCTTGGTATCGTCAGCTGGGATCCGCTCGCCGTGATCATGGCCCGCTCGACGACGTTTCTGAGCTCGCGGATGTTGCCAGGCCACGAATACTGCTGCAGCGCCGTCATCGTCTCGGGGCTGATTGTCTCGATTCGCTTCCCGAACGCCGCCGAAAAGTCGGCCACGAAGTGCCACACGAGCAGAGGAATATCCTCCACCCTCTCCCTGAGAGCGGGAACGTGGATTGGAAACACGTTCAGCCGGTAGTACAGGTCCTCGCGGAAGGATCCCTCGATGACGCGCTGCTCGAGATCGCGATGCGTCGCTGCGATGATCCGGGCGTCGACAGAGATTGGCTTCGGATTGCCGAGCCGTTCGATCTCTCTCGTTTCGAGCACGCGGAGGAGCTTCACCTGGAGGTCCCGCGACAAGTCCCCGATTTCGTCGAGAAAGATCGTGGAGTGATTCGCCAGCTCGAACCGCCCGGCCTGGGTGGCGAGCGCGCCGGTAAACGCACCTTTTTCCCGGCCGAACAGCTCGCTTTCCATCAGCGTCTCGGGGATCGCCGCACAGTTGACGCGAACCATCCGGCGAGCGCGTCGTGCGCTGAGGGCATGGACCTGCGTCGCGAACAGCTCCTTGCCCGTTCCGGTCTCGCCGAGGAGCAGTACCGTCGAATTCGTTGCGGCAACCTGCCGCACCAGCTCCATCACGTGGTGGATCGGCCGACTGTGACCAATCACCGCGTCGGACCCGACGCGATCGCTCGACGGCCATGGATGGTTGCTCTCCGTCTCGCTGAGCGGCTGTCCGCCGCCGACAAACACTCGCGCCGCGACATTGTCCTTCTGCGAAATAGGAAGGACGACAGTGTGCATAGGGAATCTCCGGACAGCCGAAGAGCAATGAAGCTGCCAACCAGGCGGCCGTCGCATCGGCCGATTGAATAGGCGCGATTGGTCATTCCCGGACAGCCGGCGGTCATGTGTCACAAGCGGCTGCAGGCCTCACAACATTCCGCGTCACCGCTGGCGCGGCCGTTCAGGGGTCCCGACGCCACCGCGTCGACCGCGCAGCGTATCGTGGTCAACGAATCCTAGAAAGACCGCCGAACGTCAGTAGGAGCGTTTCGATGGCACGGCCATCTGGATGAAGATCATCAGGCGCCACAATCGCTATCTCGCGTGTGAATTCGCGACCGGCGTTCTGGGTCGCGTTCCTGAATGCCGAGAGATCTTGAGCGGTCCGAGCATCAAGAAGCCGACCGTGAAGACGAAAGCAAGATGTCCGCGCCACAACGGATCCGGTCGTGCTTCCAGGCGTGTGTTCGGTTACGCCGCGGAGACCCTATCGGTCGACGGTTGAATGAACCAGACCCTGGACATGAGAAGGCTCACCGTGATCCCGACCAGACACCCGAAGACGACCTCCGCCACCGTGCGCAGCCCCTGCGCGACGCCGGTGGCTGAGGAATCCGACGTGATCGCCGCCGCAATGACGACGGCCGCTGTGATGGGGGCCTGACGCCACATCGTCTTGATTCGTACGACGTAGGTCGACACGAGCACCGTGGCCGCCATGGCGACCGGGAGAACCCAATGCTGCCGGCCGCCGGCGATCAGGAACAGCATGCCGGCCACGCTGCCGACGGCGACATTGGTGAGGCGGCACGTAAACAGCCGGCGTGCCTCCTGCGGTTCAGGGTCCGATGCGGCAACCATGGACGCAATGCCCCAGATCGGATTGGGAGCGCCGATGGCGTGCAGCACTCCCCAGATGATTGTCGTGGCGAGCGCCACATTGATGGCAAACCGTGCTCCAACCAAATGGGAGGGCTCGAGATGCCACCGCTTCATCAACGCTTCCGCCTCGCGAACTCCAGGGCGCGTCGTCATTCGTGCCCCGTGGGGGCGTTGCCGTGCAGGCGGTACACAATACCTGTCTTGGTCGCGTCGAGGGCGACCCAATCCTGCGCGGCGTGTTGAATGCCGAGGAAGAACCTTTCTACCCGGCGCATGGCGTCCAGGTTCAAGTCCTTGCGGCTGTTGAACCGAATCTGAAATGCGAATTCGCCAATCAAGGGGCGATGCTCTCCGCGTGTGCGCCAGAGCGCGACATTCGCCTTCGCCTCGATACCCTCGCCAAAGTCCAACCGGCCGATGTCTTGAAGCACTTCCTCGATGATCGTGTCGCTCACGAGCGCGATCTTCTCGTCCGGCTGCTTTTTGATACGCGTCAGCACGGGAAAGACTCTCGTCAGGATGGCCATCGAGAACACGTCGTTCTCGCCGACGTTCGAACGGGGAAACTGCACGTTGTGGGAATACAGCATCCGGATCCCCCCGAGTTGACGTTTGAGGGGCAGCGCCTGGCATTTGAACTTGACGCGATGGTCGCCGAGAATGTGCGGCCGCACGTCGGTCTCAGCCGCCTTCTGGAGGTTGGAATGACGAAACTTGAACACCACCTCCGGATCGCCGGTCGGAAAGCCGTCTTCGTAACGAATCCGGCGGCGAAGGATGAACCCGCTGTTGTACAGGCGGTTCTCCGGGGTATCGACGAAGAGCACTTCCCGAATTTGGACCGGCGTCTTCGCGAACGATCCCGTCGAGAACTTCACGTTGTTCGCGTCGGCGGGTGGTCGAAGAACCTTGACGAAGTCGAAGAAGCTCTTACGCGATCTGAAGTGGTTCGCCCGCAGAACGAGCTTGCAACAGAGATACTGAATCTCGTGGTACGGCAGGCCGTCACCATATGTGCCGGGCCGGACGGGTGGGACACGGCCTGCCCATGTCGGCTTCAGCGCCGACTCTCTGTTCCCCATGTTCATGGCCTGCGAGTCTCCCTCGGAGCCTGACTCTGCTCCGGGCGCTCGTCATCTCCTCCACGCACCGGCACGACGGGCCGGCGTCGCGGCCGATCAGTTCCTCGCCGCGGTGTTGCCCAAACCAGCAGAAACGCTGCCACCCACAAGACGCCGATGCGGCGGGATTCACGACGACTCTGTCACGCGATCAACGAATGGATCGCGATCCGCTCGGCGCGTCTGACGGGATGTTGTAACCGCCCACTGCGGTCCGTCACGGCGGCATCCAGGATCGACGCGATATTTCGAGGAAAGCGCCGCGTCGAGCGCCGTCCGGCGTGATTCGGCATCGGCCACACGTTTGCTCAGTCGGTAACACCGTGCGAATCGTGAGGGCCGAAAGGCTCGGCAGACTCGTCCGAGATCGGGCAGCCTGGCTTTCGCGGCGTGTGTCACAGGGGAGCGCATCGGCCGGCACCGTCGCGCTGCTGGTAGGAGCGTCGTACGCGCAGCCTCCGAGCCTGGCGGCGGCGCCGGCACGAGACCAAAGCGCGGTCGACAAAGCCCTCATCTCATGTGAATCGCGCGCCACCGAACGGCGACATTGTCCGGCTGACACGTCAGCCGGCGTGATGCTCGTCGCCTCCAATGGTGCTGCGCCATGCCTGCTCGGAAAAACCTGGGGGTACGACGACACGGGCATCTGGACATCAGATGGATGCCGTGGGGAGTTCCTCGCGGGTCAGGTTGCCGCACCGGAACAGACCAAGCAGAGGCGGCCCGAACACATCCCGAATCTCGGCTTCTTACTGTTCGAAGGCGACAAGGGCGAAATCTATTTCCGGCTCTTCAGCTATGCCCGATATCTGAATCAGCGAAGCCTGGATCCGAGCTATGTCGATTCGTTTGGGAAGAGCCATCCCGTGGAGCTGCGGCAAGACGTACAGCTGCAGAAGTTCTTCGCGCCGTTCAGCGGCTGGTTTCTCACGCCGAAGTTCCGTTACTACCTGTACGTCTGGTCGTCGAATCCATCACAGGGCGATCCGGCCCAGGTCGTGGGGGCCGGCAATCTGAGCTACACATTCAACCGGTTCGTCACCTTTGGAGCGGGCATCACGTCGCTGCCATCGGTGCGAAGCACGGAAGGCCAATTTCCCTATTGGCTCGGCGTCGACGATCGCCTCATCGCCGACGAATTCTTTCGAGGGTCGTACACCGACGGCGTGTGGCTCAAAGGCGAGCTCCCGCGGAATCTCAAGTACATGGCGATGTTCGCCAACAACTTGAGCATCCTGGGCGTCAGCGCCCAGCAGCTTGACAACGAGTTCGACACGCAATCCTTCTCGCTGGCCTGGATGCCCTCGACCGGCGAGTTCGGCCTGTATGGAACCTTCGGCGATTTCGACGACCACCAGCGGCTCGCGACGAGGGTCGGCGCCCACTACACCCACAGCCTCGAAGACAAGCAGAGCCAGCCCGGCGCGAACTCGATCGAGAACACGCAGATCCGGCTGACCGACGGGAACATCGTGTTCACGCCGGATCTTTTTGGTCCTGGGATCACGGTCGACACCGTCGAGTACCAGATGGTTGCCATCGACGCGGGCGTCAAATATCGCGGCGTGGCGCTCGAAGGCGAGTACTACCGCCGCCGTTTGGCGGATTTCACCGGCGTCAACACGGCGGGCATCGCCGGCATCAGCGACGACGGCTACCAGATGCAGTCGTCAGCGATGGTCATTCCCAAGACACTCCAGCCGTATGTCAGCTGGTCTCAGATCTTCGGCAACCACGGGAATCCGTCCGAGGTCCGCGTGGGGGCGAATTGGTACTTCGTCAATGACCGGGGACTCCGGGTGAACGGCGAATGGATTCACGCGGACCACAGCCCCGTTGGATACACCGCCTACCCACTCCCGGTCGGTGCCACCGGCAACCTGTTCCACATCAATCTCGAGATGAACTTTTGAACCGAGGGGGTGACGTGATCAACGACCGAATCCAGCGTCTGGAAATCCTCAACCGGGCGCTTTCCCGTCATGCGCTCGATCACGTGTCCGTCGATCGGTCTTGGAACGAAGTCGCGCCCTCCGACGAACGGCGGACACAAGGTCTACCGCGTGTCTCAACCGCTCTTCGCCCGCGTGACCCCGGCTGGCGCCGAACCGGTGCGCAAGAGCAACTCCCTGCGCCTGTTCGGCGAATCGAGGCGCAGGGGCCGAGCATGGGAGAACGCCAACCTCAAGGAGGCAACACAGTGAGCACACGACAGCAGCGCGCCCGTCGCCGGGCGCTCTCGTTCACGGCATGCCTGGTCGTCGCCGTGGCGGCGGCGGCGCCGGCACGCGCACAGCAGCCGGCTCCGGACCAGCCAACGCTCGACATCTACGGCTTCGGCCAGGCCGACGCGATCGTCGACTTCAAGCAGAACGATCCGAACTGGTTCGACGTCAATCGCCCGTCGAGGCTCCCGGCGGTGCCAGACGAGTTCGGACATGACAGGCATTTCTACCTGAGCGCGCGTCAAAGCCGGTTCGGCGCGAAGGGTACCCTCCCCACGTCATCAGGGGACGTGACGGCAACCTTCGAATTCGACATGTTCGGGGTCGGGCGTGACGCCGGCTTGACGACCATCCGTTTACGTCATGCGTACGGACAGTGGAAGCAGATCGGCGCCGGGCAGACCAACAGCGAGTTCATGGACGTCGACGTGTTTCCGAACATCCTCGACTATTGGGGGCCGAACGGGATGCTGTTCTTTCGAAACGTCCAGCTGTTCTGGGAGCCTTATAAGAACGGCGAGTCGAACGCCAGGATCGCGCTCGAGAATCCCGGGGCGAGCGGCGACGCCGGGGTGCTCGCGGACCGCGTCGAGCTCCAGAACATCACGCCGCGCTTCCCTGCGCCGGACCTGACCGGGCATTACCGGCTTGGACAGTCGTGGGGCTACGTTCAGGTCGGCGGAGCGCTGCGCTACATCGCGTGGGACGACCGCCTCCCCAGCGACGCGTTCGATCTGAGCGGACACGTCTGGGGTTGGGGGCTCTCCCTCAGCTCGAACGTCAAGGCGACCCCCAACGACATCCTGCGACTGCAGGCCATCTACGGACACGGCATCCAGAATTACTTCAACGACGCGCCGGTGGACGTCGGCGCCGAGCGGAATCCCGGCAATCTCGTGACGCCGGTGACGGGCAAGGCGCTGCCGATTTTCGGCCTGTCCGCGTATGTCGATCACAACTGGTCCAGCAAGTGGTCCAGCGCCGTCGGCTACGCGCGCGTCGACGTCAAGAACAGCGATCTGCAGTCGCCGACCGCGTTCAAAGTCGGGCAGTACGCCTCCGGGAACCTGCTCTGCACGCCCGTCAAGAACGTGATGATGGGCGGCGAGTTCCAATGGGCACGCCGGGAAAACTTCTCGGACGGCTTCACGTCGAACGACTACCGCCTGCAGTTCTCGTTCAAGTACAGCTTCGCTGCCCGCGTGATTGGAGGTTGAGATGATTGTTTGGCCACGCACCCGCCGCGCGCTGCCTGTGCTCGCTCTCGTCGCGACGGCGGCGGTCGTCATCCCGCTTCGCGCCCAGTCGGACGTTCAGGCCGCCGTGAATGCCGCATTCACGAAATACCGGACGCTCCAGGAAGGCAAGAACGCCGACTACATTCCGGCGCTTGCCAAGGTGGACCCAAATCTCTACGGGATCGCCGTCGTCACCGGTGACGGCAAGGTGTACAGCGCGGGCGACATCAGGAGCGAGGTGTCGATTCAGTCGATCTCGAAGGTGTTCACCATGGCCCGCGTGATCCAGGATCTTGGGCCCGACTCCATTGAAAAGACCATTGGCGTCGATGCAACCGGCATGCGCTTCAATTCGATCGTCTCGGTGGAGCTTGCGAAGAAAGTTCTCGGCGGACCGGAGCTGAATCCGCTCGTGAACCCTGGCGCGATCACGGCAACGAGCATGGTGCCGGGAAACACCGCCGACGAAGTCTGGTCGAAGATCATCGGCACGTATAACGACTTCGCCGGACGCCCCCTGTCGGTCCTGCAGGACGTCTACAAGTCGGAATCGGACACCAACCAGCGCAATCAGGCCATTGGGATGCTGATGTACGCCTACGAGTACATCAAGAGCAACCCGGCCCAGGCGACGGATCTCTACACCCGCCAATGTTCCGTCGGCGTCAACGCGAGAGATCTTGCCACGATGGCGGCGACGCTGGCGTTTGGTGGCAGGAACCCGGTGACGGGGAAACGAGCGATCAATGCCGAGTACGTCCCGTACGTGCTGGCCGTCATGGCGACGGCGGGGCTGTACGACGACTCGGGGAAATGGCTGTACCACACCGGTCTCCCGGCGAAGAGCGGCGTCGGCGGAGGAATCATCGCCGTCTCGCCGGGCAATTTCGGCGTCGCGGTGGTATCCCCGCCGCTCGACGATGCCGGGAACAGCGTCCGCGCGCAGCGGGCCATTCGTGAGATCTCCACGGCACTCGGCGGCAATCCGTACGCGTGGAAGGGCGATCGGCCGGTCGCGACGACCGGGGCCAAATGAGCGGACCGTGCCGATAGCAGATTGACGGTGAACCGCAAGGGGGAAGTCACGTGTGGCGGAGAAGACTCGGCATGACCGGTCCCGCGTCGGATTGGGCGTGGGACCGCCATACGTCAACCGACACGCGTCGCCGCCGCCGAAAGGTCCCTCAACCCGGTACGGGGTCAGGTCATGAGCCGTCGATCAGGGCGATCCCGTTCGGTCTGGCCGCGACGAATGCCGTGGTCCCCCTGCTCACGCACCCCGAACGGCTCCAGCTTGCCGGGATCGCGACCCAGCTGAGATTGCCTCCACGCGAAATCGTCTTCCGCGAAGACGCGGCCGCGCACTGCCTTTTCATCATCGGCCACGGCAGCGTGAAAGCCTTTCGGGATCTGCGGAGCGGCCGGCGCCGCGTCATGGGGTTTCTGTTCGCCCGCGATGTCGTCGGGCTCGCGGAATGCGGACGTTACGTCAATACGGTTCAGACGATCACCGATGCGCTCGTGTATCGCCTGCCACTCGATCAGCTGATGGAGCTGCTCTACCACGATTCGACGCTGGAGCTGAAATTCCTTTGCAAAGTGACGCACGAGTTGCGTGAGTCGCTCCGGCAGAACATCGTCCTGTCTCGGCGCGACGCCGTCGGGCGCGTGGCGATGTTCCTGCAGATGCTCGAAAAGCGGAATCCTGATTCCGGTTCGTCGATCAGCATTCCGATGAGCCGCTCGGACATCGCCGGCTTCCTTGGCCTGTCGCTCGAAGCCGTGATTCGCGCGAGCCGCAGACTCGAGCGGCGCGGGTTGGTGGCGTACGACGGCATCCACGCCGCCAGGATTCTCGACCGCCGCGGCTTCGAAGAGCTCGCGTCCAACGTGTGAAACCGGAGGCATGGATGCCCAGATCTGCACGCCGTTTCCTTGACCGCGATCAGTACGCGTGCCGCCCGCGGTGCATTAGCCTTTTCGGCCATGTTGACCGCGGCCGTCGGCAACGATCTCCGGATGCTGCTGGGCGTGATGGTGAAGTCGCTCGAAGCGCTCCGAAGCCGCGTGACCCCCGACGGCGACTACGATCAGGATCTGGCAGAGCTCGAAGGGGCGATTGACGGGGCATACTATCTGTGCCGGCAGCTGCTTTCTCCACACAACGGCGATAACGGTGAGACTCGAACGCTCGACGTGAACGAGCTCGTCATGGAGGCAAGCGGCGTGCTGCAGCGGCTGGTGGGACCAGCGATCCGGCTCTGTCTGAACCTCACGGCAACGAGCGCCATCGTCGTCGCCGACGCGATCCCACTCGAATGTGCCTTGCTGAACCTCGCAGCGAACGCACGCGAGGCGATGCCCGACGGCGGTACGCTGTCGATCGAGACGAGCTCGATCAGCGTCAAGCCGGCTCCACGCCAGGATCCGCGTCCCTACGTCCGTCTCACGGTCTCTGATACGGGGCGTGGACTGAAAACGACCGCGCGAACCCGAGCGTTCGAACCGTTCTTCACCACGAACAACGGCCATGCAGGCCTTGGTCTGACCAGCGTGATGGCGACGGTCCAGCGCCTCGGCGGCTTCGTCGAGCTCGAGAGCACGACCGATGCGGGGACGCGCGCGCACGTCTGTTTGCCGGCGCTCGTCGCCGTCGCACCTCGATCGAACGCGATTTAGCGGCTGGATCGACGGGGGCCCGCGGGCCGCGTTCCACGCGTCAAGGCGCTGTCTGCAAACATTACCTGGCCGGGCACGTCTCCACACCCGCGACGACGAGTTTCGGACCGGCCAGCGAGTGCCGAAGCTCGTTCAGCAACCGGTCGATCGCTTCGTCCACAACAGTCAGGGCGAACGTGTTCAGTGCTTTCTCCGCCTCCCATTGGTAGGCCAGCGCGTTCGGCCCCGGCAGCCCTGGAATCTGCCCAACCGACGCTTTCTCGAATGCGGCGCCCAGTTCCGCCAAACGGTGATCCCGGATGGTGGCCGCTTGGGCGATCGCGGTCGGTGGCAGCTCGGGCGGCTCTTCCGGCCGCATGACGAACGTCGTGTAGCACACGTTCCGCACGCTGTCCCTGACCGTCATCACCTGGAGGCCCGATCCGTTCGCGATCGAGTCGACCCCAATCGCTTCGAACCGAGGCTGCGCGCGCGGGGAGGCTGAGAACAAGACGACCACTGAACAGGCGAGAAGAACGCCTGCGGCGCCACAATCCTTCGAGGGAATCGTCCACTCCATGGGCTGTTCCAAAGCGAACGGAAGGAGCGGGTTTCGGGAGACAACCTCCCGCCCCGCGTCCGCCTCGCGTGGCGAAAGGAGCTCATGTCATCCCTCGAGCGCCCCTTCCGACATCGATGAACGCAAGCGACGTTCCCGTACGAACGATCGTGGAAATTCCAACAAAGCTGCGGCAATGACGCTCGAGACTGCGCCGTTCGGCCACGACAGGCTACCCGATTGACGAAATGCGGTCAGCCGCCGCAGTCGCGCGGTTCGGCGCGGCGAATGGACGGCCGGCCCGGAATTCCGCGGGAGCTCGCGTGATCGGTGGCATTCGACGCGGACGTCCGCGGGTGGTGTCGTTCTTGCGGTTCACGCCCCCGGAGATGAGGGCTGTGGGGTGACCCACAGCCAACAGGAGGACGCTATGCTGACAGGACGCGTACGACGCTGCACTGTTTTCGCGTCGATTGTTGTCGCGGGGCTGGGACTATCGCGAGGTGCTTTCGCGGACGAGCATCTTCGCGGTGTGATCTCAGACCACCCCACCAACGGTACGGTGGTTCTGCAGACCGATGAATCCAAAATCACTGTCGTCATGGACGATGCGACGAAGGTGCGCCGCACGGACGGCTTGCGTGTGAGAAAGGTGAGCTCGGCATTGCTGGTTCCCGGGTTACGGATCGAGGTCTCGGGCGAGTTCCAGGCAGGCAATCGGTTCCACGCCGAGCGGATCGAGTTTGCCAGGTCGGATCTGAAAACGGCGCAGGCCATCTCGGGAGGGTTGAACCCAACCGACCAGCGGAGTCTGCGCAATCAGCAGCGCATCGAAGCCAACGAGCGGCTGCTCGCGCAGCAAAAACAGACACTCGATCGGCAGGCGCAGGACATTGCCTCGAACCGGGAGCAGATCAGCGCAAACCAACAGAAGATTGTGGCAACGACCGGCGCGCTCGAAGCGACGAACGCACGCATTGGTAGTCTCGACGACTACGACGTGATCGACAGCGTCACCGTCTATTTCAGGAACGGGTCGGCGAGAATCTCACCGAAGTACAAGAGCGCGCTCGAGCAGATGGCGTCCAAGGCCAAATCGACGCGGTACGTCGTCCAGGTGCAGGGGTACGCGTCGGCGGTGGGCCCCCTGGAGCTCAATCAGAAACTGAGCATGCAAAGAGCCGACGCGGTGACGTCCGTGCTGCAGCAGAACGGCGTTCCGCTGACCAAGATCGTGGTTCCCGCTGCCATGGGAATCAACGACCAGGTCTCTTCGAACAAGACCGCAAAAGGTCAGGCCGACAACCGTCGGACCGTGGTCACGCTCCTCCAGAACAAAGGCACCGCCAAACAATAATGAGCGGCATCTGGTCGCGCGATCGTGGGCGGGCGCTCTTTGCGGTCCAGGAGTGCCCCCCGTCCTCATGTCCGCGATCCGAAGCTGACCAGCGGCTTGATCAATCTCGGGGTCCGCGCGGTGGTCTCGCCGGAGCGATCGCGATCGTGTGTATCACGGCAACGTCGGCCGCGCAGATCAAGGACCACGTGCTGCTCCAGGAATTCACCAACCGCGTGGCTGACTATGTCACTCTGCGCCGCCACATCGAACTGAGGGTGCCGCCCCCTCGCGTCTCCGCAGACGGAGACGAGATCCAGTCAGGAATTGACGCCGTGGCAGCGGCGATTCGGGCGGCCCGCCCGCACGCGAAGCCGGGCGAGTTCTTTGGCCCGGAGCTCGGACAGCTGTTTCGCCGGCGTATTCAAGACGCGTTGACACGACATGGCCTTCATGCAGCCGACTTGCTGGCGGATATGAACAACGAGACCCCAAGAACGCACGTCGAATTGCGCGTCAACGGTCCGTTCGACTGGGCGTACGCCGCCCAGATGCCGGCAGTCATCCTCGAGGTCTTGCCGGCGTTGCCCGGCGAGTTGCAGTATCGCTTCGTGAACCGCGATCTCGTGCTCCTCGATATCCGTGCAGAGCTGATTGTCGATGTTCTGCCGCACGCCCTGGGGGGCGAATTCAACGCCTGACTCAAGACCGACGCATCTTCAACGGCTTCGGCGCTCCTGTGCGAATCGGCTGATCCTCTGTCGCGCCCGCAACTGACAGCATTCAGTAAAGCGTTCGACCGACCGTGATACGGCGGCCACCCGTGCCTGTTTTCCGCCAGGTTTTCCGGCGGGAACGGCCGGTGTGGCGCTCATCGCGTGTGGTGCAGCGTTTGCGGCTGCACAATGCGTGCGCCGTCCATTTGCGGCGCTGGAGTGTTCTGATGATGAACGGAATCGGCGCTGGCAGAGGCCTCGCTCGCCTGTGGAGTTGCTTCATCGTCGTGGCGTTCGCCACCGCAGCGCCCCGGCTCGCCCTCGCCCAGGATGATCGGAACGACGACCTGCCGGAACATGCGTTCGGCTTTGCACAGACTGCGGGCACCGGCGGTCCGATTGTCAATCCCGTCATCGGTCGGGGACTGTGGGCGGAGCCGCGTCTGATCTCGAGAGGCATGCAGCTCGCGGTCGACAGGATCGGCGAGAGCGGTCCGCCCAAGGAAGGTTGGTATCCGGAGCTCTCGAACATGATCACCGGCTCGGGGTGGGTGTCGGTTGGGCCGGGGTATCGACAATATGTGTTCAACCGGCACGCCTTCGTCGACGGGTCGGCGGCGGCGTCATGGCACTTCTACAAGATGGTGCAGGGCCGCTTCGAAGCGCCGCAGCTCGCCGGCGACCACGTTACGGTCGGCATCCAGGCGATGTGGCAGGACCACACGCAAATCAACTACTTCGGAATCGGGCCTGACTCTCTTCACGACAATCAGAGCCAATACCGGATCAAGAGCACAGATGTCGTCGCCTACGGCGCCGTTCGCCCAACGTGGTGGCTATCGCTCGGCGGCGAGCTCGGATGGTTGAAGAGACCGGAACCGGCAGCGCCCGGCGGCACGTTCCGGCCGGATGTTCCCGACACGCACGATCTCTTCTCGACCGATCCGGGAGTCGCGCTCCCCTTCCAGCCCAACTTCCTCCATGCGGAGGGCTCCGTGGCCGCCGACACGCGTGACCATCGCGGACATCCGACTTCGGGAGGCCTGTATCGCGTGGCGTTGACCGCCTACCAGGATCAAAGCACCGGTCACTTCAGCTTCAATCAGTACGAAGCCGAAGCGGCGCACTTCATTCGTGTCACCGGACCGACCTGGATTCTCGCGCTTCATGGCTGGACCGTGTTCAGCGACGTCCCCTCCGGTCATGCCATCCCCTTCTACCTCCTGCCGAGCCTCGGCGGCAACGACACGGTTCGGGCGTACTCGGGGTTCAGGTTCCACGATCAGAACCTCGCGACGGTCAGCGTCGAGTCGCGCTGGCAGCTCTTCACCCACGTGGACGCCGCCGTCTTTTTCGATGCGGGCAACGTGGCGCGGCGCTTCGAGGATCTCAATTTCGAGAAGACCTCTGTTGGTGGAGGGTTCCGGTTGCACACCGAGACCACAACATGGGCCCGGCTCGATGTGGCACATGGCGCCGAAGGATGGCGCGTGGTGGTGCGGACGAACGATCCGTTCAGGCTGTCGCGTCTGACACGCCGGGTCGCAGCCATTCCGTTCGTCTCCTAGGGACTGGATGATGAAGCGTCTCCTCCTGGATGTGTTCGTTGTTGCGTCAAGCATCGTGGCAGCCGCCGCGACGGATGGGGTGCGCCCTGTGCCGACGGCGGCCGTTTCCATCAGCTCGCTGTGGGAGGCGCCGACGGATTTGGCAAGCCGCGACCTGTTCAACGGCCCGTGGGGTGCCGGACGGGCGCCGGATCCGCACGGCGTCTACACCCTCCTCCACCGCAAGCATCACGGCGTCAATCCCGGTGTGATCGTTCAAGACTCGTCCGGCCGGAAGTGGCACGTCAAGCAGGCCTCGTACGACGGCATCGGCGCTGAAGGACCGGTCGAGGTCGCGATTTCCCGGGTGCTTTCCGGCGTCGGCTACCACCAGCCGCCGGTGTATTACCTTCCGTCGTTCGCGATGATCGACGCAGGCGGCCGGCTCCGCCGCGAACCCGGCGGACGCTTCCGCCTCGACGAGCCTTCCCTTCGCGAGCGTGGCACCTGGTCGTGGCACCGCAATCCGTTCATCGGCACGCAGCCGTTCGATGGTCTGCTGGTGATCCTTCTTATGTTCAACAGCTGGGACCTGAAGGACTCCAACAACGCGCTCTACGAGGTGGTTGATCGGCCGGGTCGGCTCGAGAGCTGGTATGTGGTGCGTGATCTCGGAGGCGCGCTCGGTGAATCCGGGCACCTGAGGCCGAAGCGTAACGACATCGGCAAGTTCGAACGTCAACGGTTCGCGACGGGTGTGTTCGACGGCTTCGTCGAATTCGGATACCGCGGGAAGCAACCGGAACTGGTTCGCGGCCGGATGACCGTGGCCGACGTCCACTGGACCAGCGATCTGCTCGGCAGGCTCAGCGACGACCAATGGCGCGATGCGTTTCGGGCCGGAGGGTACAGTCCGGGCGACACCGACCGGTTCGTCCGCAAGATCCGCGCAAACATCGCGCTCGGACGACAAATCTCCACCGGGTCGCCACGGTCTGCGGAAGGAAGGTGGTGACCGTGCGGCGCCTGGTTGCGGGAATCATTCTGCTTCTGACGATTGGAAGCTCCTTCCCGCGGGCGGTCAACGAGGCGCTCCCGACTCGACGGGACTCGTTGAAGTTCGCGGTGATCGGGGACAACGGTTCAGGGGACCGGCCGGAGTACGAGGTCGGGCAGCAGCTGGCCGCTGCCAGAAACACGTTTCCCTTCGAGCTGGTCATCATGCTCGGCGACAACGTGTACGGGCGCCAGAATCCGCAGGACTTCGTGACGAAGTTCGAGCAGCCCTACGCGCAACTCCTGCAGCAAGGCGTCTTGTTCCGGGCGACGCTCGGCAATCATGACAGCCAGAACAACCGTTTCTATCCCGGCTTCCACATGAACGGCGAGCGCTATTACGCGTACACCGCCAGGAACGTCCGCTTCTTCGTGTTGGACAGCAATCAGATGGACACACAGCAGGTGGCCTGGTTCGACGACGCGCTGAAACAGAGCGCCGATTCCGCAGATTGGAAGATCTGCTACTTCCACCACCCGCTCTACTCCGATGGCGGCCGGCACGGGTCGGAGGTCGAGCTTCGGGTGATCCTCGAGCCGCTTCTCGTGAAGTACGGCGTAAACGTCGTCTTTTCCGGGCACGACCACATCTACGAGCGAATCAAGCCGCAGAAGGGCATCACGTACTTCGTGAACGGGTCGAGCGGAGAGCTGCGGAAGGGGGACGTGCGTCCGTCGGCGTTCACGGCTGCGTATTACGACCAGGATCAGGCGTTCACGCTCGTCGAGATCGCCGGCGATGACATGTTCTTTGAAGCCAGATCCCGAACCGGGCAGCTGGTCGATTCGGGCACGATCCACCGGGCAACCGGCCGACGGGAGGCCCCATGAACACCCACGCGACCGGCCGGGCACATCACGATCTCGCGCGCGAGCGTCGCGTGCACGAGTATCACACGGCTCGGCGCCACTCGCCGCTGCCTCGGCTCAGGCGCATCGCCGGGCGCGCGTTCGATCGGTTCCTGCTCGTCCCGCTCGGCGCCGCGATCGGCCTTCTCTGGGCCAACGTCGCCCCGGTGAGCTATTTCACGATGGCACAGCGCACGTCGTTCTTCGTGAACGAGGTCGCGATGGCCTTCTTCTTCGCCCTGCTCGCACAGGAGGTGTTCGAGGCCATGATGCCCGGCGGGGCGCTCCACTCATGGCGCAGATGGAGCATGCCGATTGCGGCCGCAACGGGCGGGATCATCGGAGCGACGTGCCTGTACGTGGCGTACCTTCATCTCGCCTATGAAGTCCAATTGTCGTTCGCATGGCCGATCACCTGTGCCATCGATCTGGCGGCCACCTATTACGTCATGAAAACGCTCACCCCGCGGAGTGGAGCGGTTCCGTTCGCTCTCGCCCTCGCGATTGCCACCGATATCTTTGGAATGTTCGTCGTGGCGCCCAGGTACACCGTTCTAGAGACCCGGCTTGGAGGGGCCGCTCTGATCGTTGCCGCATTCGGTCTGGGCGCCCTGATGCGCGTGCTGAAGGTGCGCGCATTCTGGCCGTATCTGCTCGTGTGCGGGTCGCTGTCGTGGCTCGCGTTCTACTGGGAGGAAATCCACCCTGCCTTTTCGCTGATTCCCATCGTTCCGCTGCTTCCGCACGAGCCGCGCCACCTGAACATCGTCGCCGATCCGCCAGATGATGACGCGGTCCACCATGCCGAGCACGAGTGGCATCTGCTCGTCCAGCCCATCGTCTTGTTGTTTGGGCTGGTGAATGCCGGCGTGCTGCTCCAGTCATACGACACGGCGACGTGGGCGGTCCTGACGGCGGCGCTGGTCGGCCGGCCGGTCGGCATCCTGGCGTCGGTCGGTCTTGCCTCGGCTCTCGGCCTCCACTTGCCGCGCCATGTCGGCTGGCGCGAGGTGCTCGTGATTGCATTCGCCACGTCGAGCGGTTTCGCCGTCGCGCTCTTTTTCGCGACGGGACTCCTGGCTCCGGGGCCGGCGCTCGCTCAAATCAAGGTGGGCGTGCTGCTGTCGGTGACGGGCGTGCTGTTCGCATTCGGCGCCGCTCGGATGCTCAAAGTCGGCCGGTTCGCGTCGTGACCCAATCGATGGAGGAGCGCGGTGGGATTCCAGATCAAATCGGGTCAGGACCTGTCCACCGAGGTTCGCCGGATTGTCCTGAAGCAGCTCGACATCCTTTCCAGCACAGTGGGATCCGAAGCTTGGAATTCACGTGACTTGAAGTCGCGGC